>Ga0209605_1000016_pt1 | contig 276646 bp, 244 predicted proteins | sample AD_UKC035_MetaG_FD_184408 | JGI IMG/M metagenome (GOLD analysis project Ga0209605, IMG submission 184408) | Active sludge microbial communities of municipal wastewater-treating anaerobic digesters from USA - AD_UKC035_MetaG (SPAdes) (version 2) | ecosystem: Engineered > Bioreactor > Anaerobic...
TTGCCAACGCAAAATCCATATATGGGTCAGGCATATGAATGCGCCCGTATGGAGAGTAGAGTATTCTCACGATAGCAAATACTTGTTGATCCAGCGTGCGGAAGAATTGGAAGTCCGATTAACGGCAACTGGAAGCTTGCTTTACCGATTTGATATGACCGAGTTCGCCCTATCGCCGATCAAGAATCTGATCGCCCTTGGTGATAGTGAAGGAAACATCCAGATCCGCGACTTGGATTCTGGGGAGGGCATTCGGACTATTCAGGCGCACACCGCCACGATCTACTCCATTGCTTTTTCGCCTGATGGGCTTTATCTGGCTTCTGCTGGGCAGGATTGCGATATCAAGTTATGGGACTTGGCAAACGGAAAACTTCTGCACTACTTTGAAGAAACGGCTGTGGATGCATACGAAATCGGCATGTCATCTCGAATCTTCTCCACGTATCTTGAATTCATTCCAAACGAGAATATGTTGGTAGGGTTTGGGAGCTGGGGAACGGTTGTTAATTGGAACGTCAACTCAGGCGCGACCAATTATGTTATTCAATCTCCCGCGTTGGAGTATTACAATGGCATGGTTACGCTCAACCCGCACTTCCCTGAGTTTTTCGATGTAGATATGTCGAACAACAGTTTTTATATCAACGACAATGGGTTTGATCTGGCAACTGGTCAAAGCCTGGGTGTTTATCAACTTCCCGCACAGCTACCGAAAGGATGTTCGCCTGTGGGTCCAATTTCCATCGATGGGCAACTATTGTTCACGCGCGGCTACGATACACGGGAAGGCAAAATTTGCATTCTCGACTCCAATTCTTTGAATCTACTTGGGGAGATCTATATCATGCCTGAAAGTGATACCCATATTGAATGGGTGAACTGGTTATATCTCTCGCCTGATGGAAAACAACTCATTGTGACGGTAGGAAGCGGTATTGTCTACGTATACCAAATCGCCCAATAATAAAACGAGCGCAGAATTTCTTCTGCGCTCGTTTTATTTAATTCTCCATTGTGACATAAACCTGATTCAACATCTCCAAAAATTCCCCCGAAGGTCGTTCTTTCAAAATCTCTTTGCGCGCGTTGCGGTCGAGCGTTCTCAGCAACAGATATTGCACCGCATACTTGCGGAAGAGTCTCTGCCCATCCTCTTCGCCGTAAAACTGCACGCTCTTCGCCAAATGCTCGTGGATGGTCTCCATCACCAACTCGTGCGGCACTTGTTCGCGGTCATAGCCCGCAAAGATCCACGGATTAGCGATCGCGCCGCGCCCGATCATCACCGCATCGCAATGTGTATGCTGTTTCATTCTTTGGATATCAACCACGCTTCGGACGTCGCCCGAGCCTGTTACAGGGATCCGAACCGTGGACTTCACCTCAGCGATCGCGTCCCAATCGGCGTCGCCGCTGTAGCGTTGTTCCTTCGTCCGTCCATGCACCGCGATCAGTGAACCGCCTTCTTCTTCCACGATTCGCGCGATGAGTTTGTAATTTTTATTTTTGTCCCATCCCAAGCGGATCTTCCCTGTGACGGGAACTTTCAACGATTTCACCAGCGAACGAAACGTGCGCGCGATCCGCAACGGACTCGGCATCATACCCACGCCCGCGCCGCGATCTGCAATGGATTTGGCGGGACATCCCATGTTGATGTCAATGATGTCGGGCTTCCACTTTTCCACGATCAACGCGGCTTTGAGGATCAGGTCTGGGTCATCACCATAGATTTGGAACGTGACAGGTCGTTCGGCTTCTTCATAATACAACCGCTTTGCAGGTTCCTTCGAGCGGCTGAGGATCTTCTCCACTTTCACGAACTCGGTATAACTCATTGCCGAACCGAGGGCGCGGCAAATCGAACGGAAGGGCCAGTCCGAGTAGCCGTCCATAGGCGCGAGAAGCGTATCCCCGTAGATGGGGATGTCGCGTACCAAAAAGTTGGGAGTCCGTGCTTCAGTCATAAGCGACGGCAAGTATAACAAAAAAGAAGACCTCACAAGTCTCCGAGACTGGTGAGGTCTATACTTGCTATGCGGTCTGCTTCTTCAGCATCTCCAAATGATACTTGCGGAACTTCGCCACCTTCGGCGCGACAACCGCCTGACAGTACGGCTGGTACGGATTGCGCGCGAAGTATTCCTGGTGATACTCCTCCGCCATATAGAACTTGTCCAGCTTTGATACTTCGGTGACGATGGGTTTATCCCATATCTTCTGCGCGTTCAATTCCTTGATGAGCTCCTCGGCAACCATCTTCTGCTCATCATCGTGATAGAAGATCGCGGAGCGATATTGCGTGCCAATATCGTTGCCTTGTCGATTCATCGTGGTTGGATCGTGGATGGCGAAGAACACATTCAATAGGTCACGATACGAGACGATATTCGGGTCGAAGCGAACCTGCACGACCTCGGCATGCCCCGTCGTCCCGTCACAGACTTCGCGATAGGATGGGTTCGCAACCTTGCCGCCAGCGTAGCCTGATTCCACGCCATCGATTCCCTTTACTTCGTCGAAAACGGCTTCGAGACACCAAAAACATCCCCCAGCCAATGTTGCGGTTTGAAGATTGGTATTCATGATAAGTTCTCCTTTACTTTGATCTGCCAGTTAGACAACCCGTTGTGATGAAAACTTATTACGAAAGGGTTACGGAGTACAAAGAGAGCGGAGGAAATTCTCCGCTCTCTTTGTACTCTATTCATTTAAATATTATCCCGCACGGCTTGCCCAGCAAATTGTGCAAGATACAGTTTCACGGCAATCTGGCGTAATACAGCACCGGCGCCTCGTATGGCGTGCTGAAAAAGAGAAATTCGATTGTTTCCGGTCGGTTGAAGCCCTTCACGGACCATTTAACAGATGGGCTGGAATCGAACGCCGCCGAACCTGAATTCGCAATCACCAGGGTGGGGCTTGCCCATGTTCCGTTGGAGTTCTTCTTGATCACGCACATATCGTCCATCGAAAGGCAGGTTGTGGCGCCTCCGATGGAGTTGAGCGGGTGCCCATGCCCAATGATGTAGATTTCGCCGCGGCTGTTGATTGCCAGCGCCGGGTCGTGCGTTAAAGCGTTGACCGCCTGGTCCACCCAGCCGGAACCGCTGTTGGTCACATAATGGATTCGTCCATAATCGCCTATGCTCCCATCGAACTCTTGAATATACACAAGATGTTTTGTCCCTGATGGGTCGATGATCAAACTTGGCGATTGATCGATATTTAACCCGGCCGATGTGCTGTGCCAGACCGGAGATGTGCTGGCGGTTTCAACATTACCCCAGATGCCGTTGCTTGCCCTGGTGCGCGTCAAGATTCGGGCCGGGTTGGTTGCCTCAGACACCCAGGCAATGGTGACCGAATTGTCTACCGGGGAAACCGCAATCGTGGGATGATTCGAACTTCCTGCCGAATCCACTTGTGTGAAAGCGCCGGAGGGTGTGAGTGTATTCAACGCGGAATCATAAGTGTAGGCGCGGTGTTGAATATGGTTCGTACCGCTCCAATACACAAGATGCAAGTTGCCGCTTGTGTCTACCATGCCTGATACGCCCGTGGTGCCTACATACGGAGACGAAGGGAACGTGCCTCCATTGGTTGCCAGCGTAATTGGAGATCGGAACGTATTCGTGGACGTATCGAAGGGATAATCCTTGATCTGACTGTTCTGCAGGTTGACCAGCACATGAATGATCGTGCCGCCGTCATATACCGCATCGACCGAAATAGGATTGCTGGTTTCCGTCACCTGAACGGGACCGGTGAAGTCTGCGGCGGAGGCGGGCAATCCCGGGTTCACCGTCCGGTAGGCGCGAATCACACTCGACGATTGCTGGTTAACGAAGGCGTACACACGATCGTTTGCCGCGCGCACGATCTGATGCTGGGTCGAATCTGTTCCGCCTGTGCCAATGGAGAAAACAACCGCCGCAGAGGGAGCAGATGTGGGAGTCAGGGAAGCGCCGGCGACCGGCGTTGAGGTGCGGGTTGCGGTTGCCAAAAGTGTTGGCGTAAGGGTGGGAATACTGATTGATGTGGATGTTTGGGTGGGCGTGTGGGTTAAGGTGGCAGGAATCACCGGGGTATTTGTGACGCTACTTCCGGCAATATTTCCTCCGCCGAAATCATCGGCAAGCGCATTGCTTGCGCCGATAAACCATACCCCCACATATCCGCCGTTGGCGGCATACGTCCAGCCGCTGGCATCGCATGTTCCGATCAGGATGCCGTTCTTGTACACTTCCACGCTTCCGTTCGACCTTGCGCGCGCTCCCAGTTGGTCGCCGTTCGCCAGGGTGACGGGGATATTCGCGCCGCGTTGTACCCATCCTTGCGCGCTGGAGTATGTGAGTACCTGCACGGCTTGAAATTGCGGCCGGTATGTCACTGCTATCACGCCGCTTGTATAGGTCGTCCGGCTTTGCGATTTTAGGAGCAGGGCGTTATCAGACCCCGAAGGGCCGATGGCTGAAAATGCGGCAAACACTTCCTGGTTCGTGCCAAATTGACTTGCGCCCCAAAATATTGCCCCGCCAGCCCCCACATCCATGCGGTTGGAGGCGATGGAGTAGCCGCTCGTCGTGGAAAACCAGTTTGCTCCGATACTTCCGTTGGCGCGATTGAACGTATCGAGGGCGGTTGATTGTGGAAACCCGCCCGGAGCGATGGTGGAAGTTTGGGATGCCGCCGGTGCCTGTGTGAAAGTTGCCGTTGGTGTGTAGATCGGGGTAAAGGTGCGTGTTGGCGTTAAAGGAGCAGGTGTGGAAGTATTTGTGGCGCTGCCTCCAGTCACCGTTCCGCCGCCAAAATCATCGACAAAAGCATTGGCTGAGCCAATGAATATTAATCCAATGTAACCGCCGTTGGTTGCGTAGGTCCAGCCGCTCGCGTCAACGGTTCCAAGGAGTGAATTATTTTTGTAGATCTCCACCAACCCGGTTGCGGTAACATGCCCACCGAGTTGATCCCCGTTTGCAAATACGGCAGATACATTTGTTCCGCGTTGAACCCATCCTTGCGTGCCGGAAAAGGTCCACACCTGAACGCTTTGGCTTGCCGCTTTATATGAAACTGCAAGCACCCCACTCGACCAGGTGGTCCTACTTTGAGATTTTAACAAGAGCGCCTGATCCGAGCCGGCCGGGTCGATGGAGGAAAAAGTGACAAACGCTTCCTGGTTGGCGCCGTACTGAGCGCCCCAAAAAATGCTGTCGCCGTTCCCCACATCCACCGTGTTGGATGAAATGGCGTATCCTGTGGTCGCGCCAAACCAATTCGCTCCCAGTCCGCCGTTGGCGCGGTTGAAATTATCAAGCACAAGCGTGCTGATATTGAGCGCGGATGGCAGGGTTGTAAAACCAAGATTCCCAAAAACCAAACAACCGACAAGAATTATCGCAAACAACTTGTTTTGATTCATAGCAAAACTCCGGTGGATGACCAAATGATCCACAGCATTGATAACGTGTCTCGAAGAAACTTGAGCAACTGAAAATCGAATTTTTTGTCCCCAAAGTAACTGGGCTATCTTAACATTAATGTTTGAAGTACTGAATAGTATAAAAATACTATTTTCGTTTCAATGTTCGGCGGATCAAGAAAACCGATGTGACCAACGCTTTGCGAATGCCCAAACACAAGAGAGCGGAGACTACGGTCTCCGCTCTCAATTTCTATTCCTGGTTTTTACACCACCGGCTCTTCCTCAACTTCGGGAGCGTTCTGTTGCTCGAGGACGATCTCTCCGTCGGGATTCATGGTGACCAGGATCGAATCGCCGTGCTGGAATTCGCCGCTTAACAATTTGTCCGATAGCGGATCTTCCACCTTCTGTTGGATCACGCGGCGGAGGGGGCGGGCGCCGAATTCGGTATCATACCCAAGGTCCGCGAGGGAGGCGAGGGCTTCGGGTGTGGCGGTCAGGATGAGGTCATGTTCCTTGAGGCGCTCCGCTACTTTATCCAGTTCGAGCGAGACAATCTGCTGGATGTCTTCCTTGTTGAGCGCGCGGAAGATCACGGTCGCGTCGAGGCGGTTGATGAACTCGGGGCGGAACGCGCGCTTGAGCGATTCGTTCAACTTCTTGCGCATGTCTTCATACGAGAGCCGCTCTTCGGTCACTTCATCGCGTTTGAGCGCGAAGCCGAGCGACGATTGTTTCTTGATCACGTCCGCGCCGATGTTGGAGGTCATCACGATGATCGCGTTGCGGAAATCCACTTTGCGGCCCTTCGCATCGGAGAGGTGACCCTCTTCCATGATCTGCAGCAGCATGTTGTGAACTTCAGGATGCGCCTTTTCCACTTCGTCGAACACGACAATCGAATATGGTCTGCGGCGCAAAGCTTCTGTCAATTGACCAGCCTCTTCGTAGCCGATGTATCCCGGAGGCGCGCCGACCAAACGTGAGGCGGTGTGCCTTTCCATGAACTCGGACATATCGAGTTGGATCGCGGCTTCTTCACTGCCGAACATAAATTTGGCGAGCGTTTTGGTTAATTCTGTTTTGCCGACGCCTGTGGGACCGAGGAACATAAACGAACCGATCGGGCGTTTCGGGTCTTTCAACCCGGCGCGCGCGCGGCGGACGGCGCGTGAGATGGCGATGATGGCGTCTTCCTGTCCGATGATTCCTTTGCGGAGTTCGTCTTCCATTTTGAGCAAGCGTTGCGATTCTGCTTCCGCAAGTTGCATGAGCGGGACGCCCGTCCACATCGAAACCACTTCGGCAATGTCTTCCGCCGACACGACAGGGCTGTTCGCGCGATCCCAGCCTGTGCGCAGGCGTTCGATCTGCTCGCTCAATTCCGTCTCGCGCTCCTGCCATTCGATGATGTCTTCGTTGTTGCCTTCTTCTTGCGCGAGCGAGCGGTTCTGGCGGGCTTGCCTTAATTGGCTGAATAAATCCTTGGCATGTTTCGCGGCGGGACTCTTATACATGCGCACGCGAGACGATGATTCGTCGATCAGGTCTATCGCTTTGTCGGGGAGGAAGCGTTCGGTCACATAGCGAGTGGATAAATGCGCGGCAGCTTCAAGCGCTTCATCAGATATCACAAGGTGATGATGTTCCTCATAAGCGGAACGAATCCCTTTCAGGATTTGGATTGTCTCTTCCTCGGAAGGCTCGTCCACTTGGATGGGTTGGAATCGGCGTTCGAGCGCGGCGTCCGATTCGATGTGTTTGCGATATTCGTCCATCGTGGTCGCGCCGATCACTTGCAACTCGCCGCGCGATAACGCGGGCTTGAGGATGTTCGCCGCGTCTACCGAGGAGCCAGCGGCTCCTGCGCCGACGAGCATGTGAACTTCATCAATAAAAAGAATTGCTCCAGATTGCTTCAACTCGTCGATCACGCGTTTGAGTCGTTCCTCGAACTGACCGCGATACATCGTGCCAGCCACAAGCGAGCCGACATCGAGTTGCAGCAAGCGTTTGTTCATCAATGGGGCGGGAACATCGCCGTCAACGATTCGTTGAGCGAGTCCCTCGACGATGGCGGTTTTACCCACGCCCGGCTCGCCGATCAACGCGGGATTGTTCTTCGTGCGCCGCGCCAAAATTTGAATGACGCGCTCGATCTCCATTTGACGACCGATGACCGGGTCGAGTTTTTTCTCTTCGGCTTTGGTCGTCAAATCGCTTGCAAGTTGATCAATGAGAGGAGTTTTCTGATTAGGTTGCGCGCCTCGCGCGGGTCCCGCGCCGGCGGGCGTCGGTGAGGCAGAAGCGGATTCGTTCAGCACGCGGCGAGTCTGCCGGCGGATCTGATCCGGCGTCACGCCGAGTCGGCGCAACACTTCCAGCGCGGCGCCATCCACGCGGACTAGCCCAAGCAAAATATGTTCTGTGCCGATGTAATGATGACCGAGTCGGCGCGCTTCATCCACGGCAAGTTCGAGGACTTGCTGCGTGTCGCCCGCGAGTTCCACGCGGCTGGGGTCAAACCCAACCGAACCGGAGGAAACGCGGCGAATCACTTCGCGCACGCGATCGGACGTCATGCCGAGTTCGCGCAGGACGCGCCCGGCAACTCCGCCCTCTTCATCCATTAAACCTAACAATAAATGCTCTGTGCCGATATTATTGTTGCGGGATTGCTCAGCCTCTTGATGTGCCAGGCTCAAAACCCGTCTTGCTCGCTGTGTAAATCGCTCCATTCCAGCCATGATTTTTTCTCCTGAACGTGGATGTATTCTACCAAAAAGCCTAACGAGTCGTTGTAGGAAAAAGATTAGAGTTTGTTTACAACACTGATACAATTCATTGCAAGGTTGAAATTTCTAGCCAGAGATAAAGGATGATCTTATGCAATCAATTTGTGTCTTCTGCGGATCTTCAGATGCGGTTCATTCCGACTATTTTACTGCGGCGCATTCCCTCGGCATTCTCCTAGCCAATAAAGGGATTCGCCTGGTCTTCGGCGGTGGCAAAACTGGCCTGATGGGCGCGGTAGCCGATGGCGCGCTCTCTGCCGGTGGGGAAGTGGTCGGCGTTATCATCCCTTCGATGAACAACCCGGCTCTTGCACATGACGGATTGACCCGTATGGATGTTCCACCTGATATGCACGGGCGTAAAGCTCGCATGCACGAACTTGCCGATGGATACATTGCCATGCCCGGCGGTTTCGGCACCTTCGACGAATTGTTCGAAACTATCACCTGGGCGCAGACTGGCGCGCACCAAAAACCTGTAGGGTTGTTGAACGTGAGAAATTATTATGCGCCCTTGCTCGCCGCCATGGATTATGCCGTGGAGGAAGGCTTCATTTTTAATGAACATCGCAATTCGATCTCATGCGACTCTGATCCCGTAAAATTGTTGGATGCGATGGCGAAGTATGAACATCCGCACGAGGCGGTGAAGCGGTGGTTGAGGGAGGGGTAGTTTTGTGGTTGGATAGTCGAGTAGTTGCGTAGTCCGCGCTGTGCATTGCGTAAGTGAGAATGAAGGATGAAAATTTTGCGGCTTGAACTTCAAGCAAAAGACTTGCGCGCGCAAGCGGATTTTTATTCCAATGTTCTTGAATTGCCGGTAACATTGGCAACCGAAATATTGGAAGTGCGGGCGGGCGAAACAATCCTGACGTTTGTGAACGCGGCACCCGATTTCGATGGCGCGTATCACTTCGCGTTCAATATCCCTGCGAATCAACTCCTCGCGGCAAAAGCTTGGATTGCCAGTCGCGTTCCCTTGTTATGCGATGAAAACGGAAGGGATGATTTCGATTCGTCGAATTGGAATTCGCACTCGGTTTACTTCAAAGACGCAGCGGGGAATGTGCTTGAATTTATCGCCCGGCGTGAGTTGAAGAATCCGGTCGAGGGCGAATTTGACAGCCGTCACATTATGAATGTCAGTGAGATCGGCTTGCCATCGGAGGATGTGATTGGGTTGGCGGATGAACTCTGCGCAACGCTGGGATTATCCGTTTTTCATCAAGAACCGTATGAAAGTTTTACCCCCGTTGGCGATGATAATGGATTATTTATCCTGCCGGTCAAGGATCGTATCTGGTATCCCAAATCGGGCGTGCCAGCAGAACTATTGCCGATTGAGGCAATTGTCGAAACCAATGGGCGGCAATGGGAACTCCGCGGCGTCCCTTATGAGATCATTTTTCAAAGCCCATCCACGCTTTGACTCGCTTCCATGAAGATGGTTTTTCGCGTTTTTCCAACTCCTGTTGCTTGATCAATTTCCTATAATACTGTTCATGTAGAAGTTGCACGCGCTCATGGTCGTAGTTTTCGGCGAGACGGCGGCTCTCCTCGCCCATTTGTTTTGCCAGCGCGGGCGCTTCGATGATTTGCGCGATTGCCTCTGCCATGGCGCGCGCGTCACCGGGTTTAACCAGATAGCCATTTTCGCCGTGATGCACCACTTCAGGGATGGATGTGGCTTCGAATGCGGCGAGGGGCAGTCCGCTTGCGGCGGCTTCGAGGAGCACCAGCCCCTGCGATTCGACTTCAGACGCCATCACGAATACGTTCGCAAGGCGATAAACATCGGGCAAACCGTCGTTCATTGACATGTAACCGGTAAAGTGAACCCGGGCTTGTATCTCCAACGCCTTGGCGAGGCTGACAAGTTTTTCTTTTTCTTTTCCATCTCCCACGATCAGCAAATGCGCGGGCGATGATTTCATCACTTCCGCCGCGGCGTGGATGACGCGTTCAACCATTTTTTCAGGATCGAGCCGCCCCACGTGCAGGATGATGGGAACGTCGAGGGGTAGATTCAGCCTGCGCCTGGTGGAGGCAGTTTCCCCGTCGGAAAGAGGCGGGTGAAACAGGCGCGTGTCGATCCCGCATGGGATGGTCTCCGAGTCGATGCCCATGGCGCCGGTCACGATATCGGTCACGGTTTTGGTGGTGGTGATGACCGAAGTGGATTTGCGCGCGAGGATATCCAGATATTTCCAACCCGCTTTTTCCACGGCTTTGTCCAGCCCGCCCCGGTCGGTGAACACGGCGGTTACATACCATGGAAGCATGTGAACAGTGAACGTGGTTGGGATGTGGCGCCGCTGTGCGTATTCAAAACCAACCCAGCAAAGAATAGGCTCGTGAGAGTGAATAATATCCGGTTGAAATTTTTCGAGCGCTTTTAAAATGGAGGCGCGCGGATACACGAGGAATCGTTGACCCACTCGCAAGGGGTGGTACATTGACCTTAGCCGTTGGATGGTCAGATTTTTTTTGGTGGAAATGTAGGGATGATTTTTATCGCTTGCCGCAATCACCAGCACCTGATGACCGTGTGCCGCCATATCTTGGGCAAGTTGTTCGACGACGATCGAAGCGCCGCTGATCATGGGCGGGTAGGATTGGGTGATGTACGCGATTCTCATAGCGGACTCGGTTCAATACTTCACTTACGGCTGGTTTGCCCTTTGGTAGCGTCGCGCCACGAACCAGCCTGCCACTCCTAAAACGACAAACCCGACGAGGAAGACCCAGATCAGCGCGGGAATCTGGTTGACGTACGCGCCGACAGTAACCGTGAGGATACTGGCGATACCGCGCCCCAGCATGTTTGCCAGTAGGAAGCGGCGCGGCTCCATACTGCCAAGACCCGCCACGTAACACATTGCGTCATTTGGGATTAACGGCATCACCAGCGTGATCACGTAAAACGCCACACCCTGACCTGCCGCGCTTTTATCCCAGCGATCGAGGGTGGCGGGGGCGATCCACTTTTCGGCGAATGGACGCCCAAACTTGCGGGAGAGCCAGAATGCGATCTGCCCGCCCAGCACGAGGCTGGTCCATGTGATGAGGATGCCGCCGATGAAGCCGTAGATGTATCCGCTGGCGATCATCAATGCCTGACCGGGGATGAAGGCGATAAACGCCTGGAGGATGAAAAGCAGGAACAGTACGGCGGGTCCCCAATAGCCATATCCGCGAATCGATTCGATCACCGCGTCTAAATTGCTAAACCAGCGCAGAGATTGCATGATGGGCAGGCGATAGACCCATAACAGGATCAGCGATAAAACGATCGACGAGTAAAGAATGACTTTTTGTAACGACATGGTTTGAATTATGTGTGCGCCCGCATGAACGCGTTGACCGTCCCATAGAATCCTTCGTTCAACTCCTCGAAAGTAAAGGGACGCGGCGGCTGGTGGAAGGGATAGGTGAGCCTCACGACGTTCATATCTGCAAAATGAGTTTCAGCAATGTTTAGCGTGGTATCAAAGCGCAAGAGCGGATCGTAAATGGACATGGCGAAATAACAGGGCGTTTTGTGTTTTTCCGAAGGCGGGTCGAACTCCATCGTTAAAATTTCGGTGATCTGCGAGGAGAGAATGTCGAATGTGGTGGTGGTGGTGCGCGGAAGTTTTCGCTTCAGCGGAATTGTATCCTCAAGTTTGCCGATGGCGCGCACAAACGTAATGGCGATCGAGAGCGTGCGGGGGTTGCGCGCGAACTTCACAAAGAGGGTCTGTAACCAACGCCGTTTGAACTGCTGGATGACGTGATACAACATGGTCAACCGCGTTTTGGAATAGGGAAGCGCCTTCCACCCGAGGCAGGGGGCGATGAGGATCAAACGGTCGATGCGCGCGGAGAGGCGTTTGAAGGCGCACATGGCGAGGATGCCACCGAATGAAAAACCCATCAGGTTGAAGCGATCGTATCCGAGTTTGTCGGCGAGTTGCTCCACAAGTTCGGCGACCCGCGCGCTGGAAAACGAGCCTTTGAACGGCGAGGATTGCGCGTGCCCGGGGAGTTCAAAAAAATATACTTTGAACCATTGTCCCATGAACTGGACGAGGGTGAGCCAGTCTTCCCATTCTGAAATAGTGGCGGGCACCATGATGAGCGGTTCGCCTTCGCCCACTTCTAACACGTGCAGGCGCGAGAGGGGCAGGTCGATGAAATAGGTTTGATACGATGGCGGCTGAGAGGTGGACACAATCATCTCCTTGATCTGTCCATCTATAGCAGTTTTGATGGGCAAATGCAAGGGCTGGAGGTTGGGCAATCGCCTTTGGATTTTTGGCTCTACCGTTTTTAATGTGACAACGCTTTGCAAACACAAAGGCTTACACTGAGCCTGACGAAGTGACACGATGGCCACAAAGGAAAACCCGGAAATCAAGACTCTTTTCTCCCTCTGTGTTAAGGCTCGTTCCTGTTAATGAGGGGAGAGCCGGATTTTTATTCGCTGATCTTCACAAATCTGCGCGAATTTTCCCGCGAGGGCAGCGCACACTCGCGCAGATGAGCGGACTATGCTCTTGAAGGGTTTTCTAATGCGATTGCCCCGCCAATGCTATACTCAACTTTATGCTCCTCCTCGCCTTCCTTGCCGCGATAGGCGCCGGCGCGGTCAACGCCCTTGCCGGCGGCGGGACGCTGATCACGTTTCCCATGCTTGTCTTTTTAGGAATCCCTCCGGTCACCGCGAGTGTGACGAACACCGTCGCGCTTTGCCCCGGTTACCTCGGCGGGACTCTCGCCCAGCGCAACGATCTGCGCGGACAGGAAAAACGGTTGCGGCTGATCGTCCCTGCGAGCATCGTCGGCGGCGTGCTGGGCGGATATCTCCTTTTGCAAACGGGAGAAAAGTTGTTCAGCGACCTCGTTCCCTTTTTGATCCTGCTGGCATCGGGCTTGCTTGCCGCGCAGGATCCGATCCGGGCATGGCTTACGCGTCGACTGGGAGAATCGCATCATTCGCTTGAATCGTTCACATGGCTCCCGGTTGGGTTGGCTTCGATCTACGGCGGGTATTTCGGCGCGGGGTTGGGCGTGATGCTCCTTTCCGCGCTGGGATTGACCGTCAACGATTCACTCACGCGGTTGAATGCGTTGAAGCAGGCGGTGTCGTTCATTGTCAATGTGGCGGCGGCGGTCTTCTTCCTGTTTTCGGGAAAAGTCGTATGGACTGTGGCAATTGTCATGGCGGTCGGAGCGTTGCTGGGCGGGATGATCGGCGGCAGGCTGGCTGGTCGCGTCAAACCTTCCGTGTTGAAGTGGATGGTCATCCTCATCGGCGTTGTCATTTCCATCATCTACTTTTTTCGGGGCTGAACTTCATTCTCTACCGACATTGTTCGCTTTTTCCGCTTACTCATCGTCTTTTCATCATTCATCCTTCATCATTCAACCCTCCTGTTTTATAATCCCGCCACAAATTCCAAAGGAGATCTCGTGCGAAAAGTTTTATTCATTCTGTTGCTTGCCAACATCCTGCTCACTGCTTGCGCTTCGTCCGCATCCGACGCGCCCGCGAAAGCGGTTGAAGAGTATCTGAACGCGCTCGTCGCCAAAGATGCGGCTCGTCTTCCCACGCTCGTCTGCGGCGATTGGGAGGAGGACGCGCTGATCGAACTCGACTCACTGCAAGCGGTCAACGCGCGGCTCGAGAACGTGGCATGTTCGCAAACGGGAACCGAAGGCAACTTCGCCCTCGTAGATTGCGCCGGCAGTATCGTCCTCACCTACAACAACGAAGACCAGAACCTTGACCTTGCGCTCGTCACCTATCAAGTCGTGGAAGAAAGCGGCGAGTGGCTGGTTTGCGGCAAGCAATAGGCTCGAGCAAGTCTCGCAGGTTGCGATCTCGAGTATGCTCCAACCATTAAACTTGCGGGACGCTTTTTCTTTATGGGACTGAATCAGATCGGCGCTTCGATCCTGACCGCGTTGCTGGTCGGCCTGTGGATGCGCGGCGCGGCGCGTGGAGTTTTTCTCCTCGCCTTCAGCGCGCTCGCCCTCTTTTGGTTTCAGCCTGCCATTCCGCTCCGTTCCTTTGACTTTTGGATTCCCTCGCTTTCCATTTTCCTCGTCGTCATCGTTTGGTTCATCACCTCCACTGCCGGCGCGTGGAAGTCTCGCCAAAATATCATCGGGCTGGCTGTCATCATTGGCATAGTCGCTCTCGTCGACCTCACGCGTTACATTTTCCCAGACCCGACCCTCACCTCAACCACTCCTCCAAGATTAATCGTCGTCATTGGTTTTTTTGCGCTTGCAACATTTGCCATTGCGGCATCCACAGTCCTCTCGCGCCGTTTTGCTTTCACTTTAATTCTTGTCATCATCCTGCTTGTCGCAATCCTCCTAATTCTCAAATCTCCGAATCTCTCGCTCCAACTTAGCGTCTTCTTCCGCTCATTGACCAACCGCCCCCTCGACACTGCCTCCGCGTTGGACTTGCGCTGGCTCGGGTTTTCATACATTTCCTTCCGTCTCATCCATGTTTTGCGAGATAAACAAACGGGACGCCTGCCCGAACTATCACTGCCTGAATTCGCCACGTATGTTGTTTTCTTCCCGTCGCTATCCGCCGGCCCCATCGACCGCGCCGAACGGTTCGCCGGAGACCTGCGCGCCGAATTTCGTCTCACGCAAGATGAAACTTTATTGGCGGGTCAACGTATCGTCGTCGGCTTGTTCAAAAAATTCGTCATCGCCGACACGCTGGCATTGGTGGCGCTCAACGACTCGCTCGCGGCGCAAGTTCACACACCAGGCTGGATGTGGTTTCACCTCTACGCTTATGCCTTCCAAATCTACTTCGATTTCAGCGGCTACACCGATATTGCCATTGGCGTTGCGCGTCTCGTGGGCGTCAAACTCCCTGAAAACTTCACCTCGCCGTATACCAAACCCAACCTCGCGCAATTTTGGAACTCGTGGCACATCACCCTAACGCAATGGATTCGCGCCTACTTTTTCAACCCCTTCAACCGCTGGATTCGCGGCTACAAATCCCTACCCGCGTGGACGATGCTTCTTGCCGGTCAACTTGCCACCATGCTCATCATCGGCTTATGGCACGGCGTTACTATTAACTTCATCTTCTGGGGCGCCTGGCACGGACTCGGACTCTTCCTCCAAAACCGCTGGAGCGATTTCGCAAAGGCTCGTATTGCGGTTACAAATCCGCGCATACAGACAGCCTTGCATATCGGCGGCGTGTTGCTCACCTTTCATTTCGTGGCGCTGGGTTGGGTCTTCTTTGCGCTGAGCGCCCCCGCGTTATCATTTGAGGTGTTGATGAAGCTATTCGGCATTCACTAACGACCATGGACGATAGACCATGGCTCGTCCATCGCCGCCTGACAGATAGTATGAATTCTCAAACTCCCGTTCGCCTCCTCCCTCTCCTCCTCAAAGCGACCCTGCTCTTCGTGTTGCTCAACTTCGCATTCATTCTTCTGGATGGATTCTCCCTCGGCAAACTCACGCTTTACAACAACATCTTCCCCGGGCGCGAGCGTTTTCCCTTTGGCGAGAATCAGCGCGGCTACAACCTCAGCCTCTTCGATCTCGACGCCATGTTTGCATCGCATGTGTTGGTCGGCTCCCCCAAAGCGGACGATGAATTCCGCGTGCTCCTCATCGGCGACTCATCCGTGTGGGGCACGCTGCTCACGCCCGAACAAAACCTCGCGGGGCAATTGAACTCGCAATATATTTCCGCATGCGGAAAAACCGTCCACGCCTACAATCTTGGCTACCCGTACATCTCGCTCCTACAAGAGTTGATGATCCTCGACGAGGCATTGCGATACCAACCCGACCTGGTCGTCTGGCTCACCACGTTGGAATCGTTCCCGCAAGATAAACAACTCGCCGCGCCTCTCGTTGCCAACAGCCCCGAACGCGTGAAAGAATTAATTACCAAATACCAATTGCCTCTCGACCCCAACGACCCGGCGCTGAACCATCCCACTGTGTGGGATCAAACGCTCATCGGTCGACGAAAAGAAATTGCAGATCTCATCCGCCTGCAACTGTATGGCGCGATGTGGGCGTCTACTGGCGTGGATCAGTTCTACCCCGAATCGTACGAACCTGCGCAACTCGATTATGAAAAGGATAATGAATTCCACGGCATCAAACCCGCTGAAACGTTGCAGGGTAAACTTTCGTTCGAAATCCTCGACGCCGGCATGAACGCCGCCAGCGTACCAACCATCCTCGTCAATGAGCCGATCCTCATCAGTAACGGCGTCAACTCAGACATCCGCTATAATTTTTTCTATCCGCGTTGGGCGTTCGACGAGTACCGCGCCACGCTCGCCGAACATGCCGCCGCGCAAGGTTATCTTTACGTCGATCTGTGGGACCTCGTGCCGATGACCGAGTTCACCAACAGCGGCGTGCACCTCACGCCCTTTGGCGAATCGATGCTTGCCGAAAAGGTCGGCGCATCCATTCAAAATTTTTGCAAATAGGAATCAATGAAACAAAAACTATTTTTTACACTGTTATTGACTTCGCTCCTCGCCGCATGTTCGTCGGGTAGGGGGACTCCCGCTGAAAGTGTCACCGCGACGCATGCCCCGCTTCAATCCGCCAGTGAGGTTGCTCCCACATTGGCGGCTGTTACCGCCTCCCCGGCGATTCCCGCCTCCACTGCCACGCCCAAGCCTCCCCTGGAGAAAGACGCGTTCATGGATATGCCGGTCGTCCCAATGGGAGTCAGCGATGCGATGCGCGCAGTCTATCAACGCGGTATCGAAAACGGCAACGATCCCGCTCGCTTTGCCATCATCGGCGATTGTCAGAATGTCTCGTCGTATTTTCTCTCCGCGTTCGATCACCCAAACGACTATAGGCTCGGGAGCGAATATGCCTACCTCCAGCCGACGATCGATTATTACCAGGGTTCGTTCTCGCGCGTGAGCCTGGCGGTGAAGGGAGGCTTCAACGCCGCGGCGGTCATTTCGCCGTTGCGCGCCGACCCGAAATCGTGCAACGCGGGCGAGTCGCCGCTCGATTGCGAATTGCGAACGTGGAAACCGTCCATCGTCTTTGTAAGTATGGAAACATGGTGGTCGCAAAAACCCGCCGAGGAATACGACAAGTACATGCGCAAAGTATTGGATCGTATCATCGAGTTCGGCGCGGTGCCGATCATCGCCACCAAAGCCGATAACCTCGAAGGCGATCACGCCATCAACAACGCCATCGCGCAACTTGCCTACGAATACGAGATTCCCTTGTGGAATTATTGGGCGGCGGTTCAACCCCTGCCCGATCAAGGACTGAGCGACGACCGTTTCCATCTCACGTTTGCCCGCAATTTTTTCGACGACCCCAAGCGCATGGAAAACGCCTGGCCTTGGCGCAACCTCACCGCGTTGCAATCGCTAGACGCCGTGCATACTGCGTTCTTGGAAAAGTAACCGAATCGAAATGTGCGGCAACGTTCACGTTGCCTTTGCCTGAGAAATTTGCGCCGTCATGATTCATCTTGTGAATGATTTTCTTTATCATCGGCACAGGCAAGGCGCTTCTTAAGACGCCAAAAAGCCGTTCAAACCCGTATGATATAATTTTGAACATACAAATTTTCCACTGAACAGTGGGTTAAAACAGCAAGGAGCAAGACGAGATATGTCCGGTCATTCCAAGTGGTCCACCATCAAGCGCAAAAAAGGCGCAGCAGACGCGAAACGCGGCGCGATTTTTACGCGGCTCGCCAGAGAAATTTCCATTGCGGCGCGCGAAGGCGGCGATCCCGATTCCAACTTCCGCCTCAGACTTGCAGTGGATAAAGCCCGCGCTGAAAACATGCCAAAAGATAATATCGAACGCGCCATTAAAAAAGGTTCGGGCGAAGACAAAGACGGAGCCGTATTTGAAGAGATCACCTTCGAAGGCTATGGTCCGCATGGTTCGGCGTTGATGGTCACATGCGTCACCGATAATCGCAACCGCACAGTGCCAGATATGCGCCATGCCTTTAGCAAATCGGGCGGCAACATGGCGGAGCCCGGCGCGGTCGGCTGGCAATTCGATCGCAAAGCGTATTTTGCATTTCCTTCGAGCGAGTTATCGTTTGATAAAGCCTTCGAGTTGGGCGTCAACGCGGGCGCGGACGATGTGATTGACGGCGGCGACACGCTCGAAATTTACGCGCCGGTCGAATCGTTCAAAACCATCGCCGACGCATTGCATCAAGCCAAAGTCACGCCGGACGAATCGGGCTTGCGCATGGTCGCCAAACAAGAAGTTGAACTCGATGTGGAAGCCACGTTGAAGTTCATGAAAATGGTCGAGACCATCGAAGAGCTCGACGACGTGCAGGACGTTTTCCACAACGTCAAAATTTCAGATGAAGCGCTAGCGGCTCTTGAGGCGGCTTAATTTTTGTAGCGCCGACTTAAGTCGGCGTTACTTTTGTGATGACCCTCGCCATCGGAATTGATCCCGGCACCGCCACCACAGGATACGGACTCGTGCGCCTCATGCCCGACGGCGAACTGGTCGCAGTTTCCTTCGGCATTATCTCCACCCCAAAGGATGCAACCCCGTCCGCGCGGCTGGAGATGCTCTACACCGATCTGCGAAAACTCCTCAAACAACACAAGCCCGATACATCCGCTGTTGAAAAATTATTCTTCGCGCGTAACGTGACCACCGGCATCGCCGTCGGTCAGGCGCGCGGAGTTGTCTTGCTCGCGCTCGAACAAGCGGGGATCGAAATTTTTGAATACACCCCTAAAGAAGTAAAAAACGCGGTGGCGGGCTATGGCTCCGCTGAAAAGCGACAAGTGCAGGAAATGGTGCGCGCGTTATTGCAACTCGACTCCATCCCCAAACCCGACGACGCCGCCGACGCGCTGGCGGTCGCCATCACGCATTTGAATACGAAGAGATATTAATCGTAGGGGCAGACGGCCGTCTGCCCCTACTGTTTACGGTAAAATACAAATATGATCTCAACCCTCCGCGGAGAAATTGCGCAAATCGAAGAGACCTCCCTCATCGTCGAGGTGGGAGGCGTGGGGTTGCGCGTGTTCGTCCCTACGCCGCTACGGATGCGCGTCAAGACGGGCGAGGCGGCGTTCTTGTTCACACATCTCGTCGTCCGCGAAGACGCGCTGACGTTGTACGGATTCGAATCGCAAGCCGACCGCGACTTATTCAACATGCTCCTCGGCGTGGATGGCGTCGGTCCCAAAGTGGCGCTGTCCGTGTTGTCAACGATGACGCTCGACGCCATTCAACGCGCGATCTTCGCCGATGAAGCGGAGTTGTTGAGTCGCGTGCCGGGGGTGGGCAAAAAGACCGCGCAGAAGATGGCTCTTCATCTTAAAGACAAGTTGAAACCGCTCGATGGCTTGAAGCAGGTCGCCCTGATGTCCGACGCGGATTCCGAAGTCCTCGCCGCGCTGACCGCGCTAGGCTATTCCGTTGTCGAGGCGCAGTCTGCCATTCAATCCATCCCCAAAGATGCGAGCAAGAATCCCGAAGATCGTTTGCGTCTGGCGTTGCAATATTTTCAATAATAGATCGCTCAAGCCGCCGTCACCGGCGGCGTTTTTTACATCTGCCCTGCGCCGAGAGCCTGCTCAAAATGAACGACCACGACCTCCTCGAACAATATGAGCCTGTTCTGCGTTTCGCCAAGAGCGAGCGCTTCTTCCCGATGGCGGTGGAGCCTTATTTGGAACGATGCCTCATCCTGCCCAGCGGACCGCTCGGCGCGGCGGGCTTGCTCTTTCATTTAAATGAACCGCTTGCGACGTTTATCGGCAAACTCGAAGGCGGACAATATTTCTTGCGGTTCATCAATGAGCCGCTGTACGACTCGGATGCGTGGGTGTGGCTGGGAGTCTTATCCGCTCTCGCAGTGGGCGCGGGATATTATTTTTTCGGCTGGGCAGGCGTGGAGATCGCGCTCACGCTCGCGCTGATCGCCGCGTTGATCCTCTTCATGCTCGCCTCCACGATTCGACTGCGGATCATCCCCGCCGCGTTCGCCGTGTTGACCTTTACCGCGCTGATGATCGCGCCGATCTGGTTTTTTCTGCGTCCCAGCGAATACATGAGCGGCGCTGTCGAATATCTCATCCTTCTGCTCGTCTATTTGATTCTACTTTTCTATCTTTCCATCCGCGTGATGAAATTCATCTTTGATCATATTATCCCCGAGGGCCCCGGTCTCATCATGGATATGCTCTCGCTCGCCACCGAGACCATCGCGCGCAAATCGTATTATGAATATGCAAAGATTCTAGAAAAAGATTCACAGCCTGTCTATTACGGGCGCGTCATCCGCGAACAAGATGCAGAGGGGAACAACTGGACGATCCTGCAATATCATTTTTTCTACGCGTTCAACGATTGGCGTCTCGCCGCAAACGGAATGAATCATCACGAAGGCGATTGGGAGATGACGGCGGTGTATCTCAAGAACGATTCTCCGTATGCCGTTTTGTTTTCGCAACACGGCGCGGGCAATATTGCATCGTGGGAGAAGGTTATCAAGGCGAAAGATAAAAATGGCGCGAACACGACTCATCCCGTCGTCTACGCGGCGCTGGGATCGCACGCCAACTACAGCAAGCCCGAGATCATCCGCTCGCCGAATCTCTACGAAGCGGGACGAGTGCAACGCTTCCTTTATTGGATAGACGGCTTGATCCACTACCTCTTCCTTTTTTTCAACCCCAGCCAAAAGGCGCGTCAGATCGCGCTCAAGGAGCTCACCGCCAGCCGCACCAACTTCCTTGCGGAAGATGCCTTCATCTATATGCGCGACGAAACGGATCATTATGTTGTGAGTCTGCCAATGGAGATCGCTTCGGGAGACGGATTCCGCATCGGCTACCAGGGCGAAAATTTAAGCGAGCCTGTCCTCAAATCCACCAGCTACCTCAAGCGCGTCATGTCGGACCGTAAAGCGACTCGCCCTTCGATGAAAGAATGGCGGCGTGTGGTGCTAAACCCCGAACCCGATTGGGTCAATTACAAAGGACTATGGGGAGTGAAAAGCGCGTTGAGCGACGAGTCGGGTCCGCCGGGACCGAAATGGGATCGCCCCGATAACTTGTTCAACGTCAATCCGCGCGTGAGGTGGGAGAAACCATTAGAGTGGTTGAGGATGTTGGAGAGTCGCAAAAATTCGATCGCGAAATAGAGTTATTTTATTGAAAGGATTTTAGGAAAAAAAGGAGTTATTCAAATGCTGGACATGTCATAATAAGGTAATGTTGCCCATTTTGCTTCACCATCCTATATGCAGGAACGGTTTTGAATTCTTGTAGAACAAATTGAAGATATTTGTCTGAGATAATCTTTGAAGGCTCGTTTGACGTAAAAACGAGTGTGTCCAATGGGATTGATTCGTATGACCACTCTAATGTTGGCGGCGTGGGAGCGGGATCATAATTTGTGAGGGCGGTGTCTTGAATCGGATACACCCATATGTATAACTTGTCTGGGAGATAGGGAGTTGATCCTGGCGGTTTGTATTGCCTTACAATTTGAATTGTTTCTTTGATTGGCTCAACTAGATACTGATATTCCCTTGCCGTGATAACAAATTTTTTCCCTTTTACTGTAACTATTTGCATGGATTCGCCTACAAAGAATGGTGTAGGTGGGATACTTATGAATTCGTCACCACCACCGTTAATTAGGAAAAAACCTGTGGATTCAATAGCTGCTAACAGTTTCTCGATTTCCGTTTGAGGTATCATCGTTTCCACAAACTTTGACTCATCAAACAGAATCACGCGTCCATTCTCATAAAGAATGAAGCTGAAGGTGTCTAGCCCTGCTAAACATGCTGTGTATCGATCAATGCTATCGTTGGCATCTTGCTCATATGATATTAGGATAGAATTTCCCGCGTTGGATGTTGAAGTTGTGGTTGAATATTTTGTTGACGGAGTTTGCGTTGGGGTTTGCAGCGATGGTAATGGCTTCTGACTCTCGTTCTCGCCGACTGCGGTAGAAAGAATCTTTATTGGTTGTTGGGTGGTAGTTCTAGTGCAACTGAAGAATAGTTGCACTAGAACTGATAAAAGAACGAAATTCCAAAAAAATTTCCTCATTTTGAGTTACTCAATGTGTGTTAGCTGGTCTGCCATCTCGCATACACCGCCTGTGACAACAACCTCCCCGCACTTTGTTCGCGCGTAACCAATTCTCCCATTTCGATTTTACCCCCAAAGCCTTTCATCATATCGTCCATGGCTTGCGCCACGTGGACCGCCGACGCGCGCACTGCGTAAATCGTTGTCACAACAAATAAGGGGTTATCGCTCAAGCACGCGCGACACGCTTCCAACAGATTCGGCAGGGACTTGTACACTTCCCACACTTCGCCTTTCGGTCCGCGCCCGAATTTCGGCGGGTCAAGAATAATTCCATCATACTTTACTCCACGCCGAGATTCTCTTTGCACGAACTTCAACGCGTCATCCACGATCCAGCGGATGGGCGCGTCGCTCAACCCCGATAACTCCTGATTCTCACGCGCCCAACTCACGGATTTTTTTGAAGCGTCCACGTGGGTCACTTTCGCTCCAGCCGAAGCAGCGGCGAGAGTCGCCAAGCCTGTGTAGCCGAATAAATTTAAAACGCTCGTTTCCCTTTTTTCTCCGTGAACTCTGTGGCTAATCAATTCGCTAGACCAATCCCAATGCGACGCGACTTCAGGAAAAACGCCGAGATGCCGACCAGGAGTCGTCATCGCCCAAAAGCGCAAGAGTCCCCCTCTCCCTGTGGGAGAGGGGTTAGGGGTGAGGGAAAAATCATATTTCATCTCCCACCTCTCCTCGATTTTCCTCTTCACATCCCAATGCCCGCCGCTTTCCTCGCCCGTAGAAATAAAAACCGCGTCCGCGTTCTTCCACTCGGAGATCAACGCGCGCTTCCACATCGCTTGCGACTCGGGTCGCGCAAAAACATACTTGCCGAAGCGTTCCAACTTCAACCCATCGCCGCTATCGAGCAGGGCGTAGTCCTTCCATCTCGTGGTTTCAAGCAATGTAAATGAATTCACCAATTCTCCAATTGCAAATTATCAGATCATCGTATCCGGTAGAGGCTGTAATGTGTGACTGCGTCGAGTCTCGCTTTTGAGGTTGCTCTACGGCAAGAGCGACATGAATGTCGCGATACGGCAAACCAATTCATCAACGTAAATGAATTCGTCAATTCTCTAATTCTCCAATCCTCTTTCGCGATCCACGACAGTCTCTAATCTCCAGTCTCTCCAATAGGACAACAGAGGGACTTCCCAAACAAGTTACAAAACCTTGATTTTTCCCTCAAACGGCGTATAATGTGGGAAAAAGTGGTACAAAATGGTAGGAACGCCGGCATCCCCGGCGTTCACCAGTTAAAGGATAAATAGCACAAATGTTCCTTAGCCAGTTCCAGCACAATCTCGATGACAAAGGGCGCCTGATGATTCCCGCGCGCTATCGTGACTTGCTGGCGGCTGGAGCGTTCATCACCCAAGGTTTCGACAAATGCCTGATGGTGATGACCGATGGGTACTTCAAAGAAGTGTACGAACGCATCAACAACATGAACATGGCAGACGCCTCTGCCCGCATGTTGCGCCGACTCATCCTCTCGAACGCGTACCCAGTGGAAGTGGACAAAGTCGGGCGCATCCTCGTTCCGCAAAACCTGCGCGAGTTCCTCGGCATTGCAAGCGGCGAACTCACGGTGGCGGGGCAGGGCGATTACTTCGAAGTGTGGACTCCTGCCGATTGGAAATCGCAGATGGATAAACTGCAGGATGTGGAAGCGAACGCGCAACGTTTCTCCACACTTGATCTTTCAAAGAAAAGCGAGTCGTAGTGACGACTTCAGTCGTCATCAGCGACTAAAGTCGCTACTACGATGAACACACCGCATAAACCTGTACTTTACAAAGAGATTATACACGCGTTGCAACCTCGTCGCGGAGGGCGCTATGTGGATGGGACACTCGGCGCGGGCGGTCACGCTCGCGGAATTTTGGAGGCGTCTGCGCCAGATGGGCGCCTGCTCGGTCTCGATGTAGACCCGCAGGCGTTGGCGATCGCTCGTGAGACCTTGGCTCCTTACGAACATCGCATCCATCTGGCGCAAGCCTCCTACGCGACTCTCTCCGCGCAACTGAAAACCCTTCATTGGGAATCGGTTGACGGAATCGTCCTCGACCTCGGCGCATCATCCATGCAATTCGATACGCCCGAGCGCGGCTTCTCGTTTCAACACGACGCTCCGCTCGACATGCGATTTGGTCCCAGCGCGTTGCAGACTGCGGCAGATATTGTCAACGCTTATTCCGAGAGCGAACTTGCGGATGTGCTGTACGAATTCGGCGAAGAACGCGACTCTCGCAAACTCGCGCGAGCCATCGTGAAAGCCAGGCCGCTTCATACGACGGGCGAGCTGGTCGCAGTCATTGAGGCAGTTTCCCCCCGTCGAGGGTCCTTCGGCAGGCTCAGGACTGTCCACCCCGCCACGCGGACCTTCCAAGCGCTGAGGATCGCGGTGAACGACGAGTTGGCGTCAGTGGCGAAAACGCTTCCGCAAGCCGTAGCCAGCCTCCCCGTCGGAGGCAGACTCGCAGTGATCTCCTTCCACTCGCTGGAAGATCGGATCGTCAAAGATTTTTTTAGAGAACAAAGCAAAGACCTGATTAATCCGCCTTACGAAAAATTGTACGAAGTGGAACGCAAGGCGACGATAAAAGAGGTAAACCGAAAACCGATTCTGCCATCGGAAGAAGAAACGAAAAACAATCCGAGAGCGCGCAGTGCAAAACTTCGCATTGCCGAAAAACTGTAAATTCATTTTTACCACGAAGGGCACGAAGAACACCAAGGGGATAAGGATTAAGCCCCCAAGTTGTTTCCTTCGTGACCTTAGTGTCCTTAGTGGTGAAGAATGATCCGACCAATCGCCCAAATATAAAGGTCGTTATGCAAGCAACACAGATTATCCATGCCTACAAACAAGCCCCCTGGCGCGTGCAACGCCAGTACGTGGGCGCATTTTTGCTTTTCGTCATCGTCGCTTCGATGATCGCCGCGCTGTACCTCAGCGTGACCGCCCGCGCGGCGGTGACCGGGCGCGAGATCCAGGAACTGCGTGTCGAGATCACCGGCATGCAACGCGCCAACGCCGATCTCGAAACACAGCTTGCCGATCTTACCTCTACGATCGTGATGCAACAACGCGCTTTTGCGCTTGGCTACCGTCCTGTCAAACCCGGTGAATTGGAGTATGTGGCTGTCTCGGGTTTCATTGCCCCGGAGCCATCGATCCTGCTTGCGGCGGAGGATGTGACAAGCCCTGAACGAATCATCCCTGAGGCATACACACAATCATTGATCGAATGGTTCGATGAACAGATCAAATTTGGAGGGGCAAAACAGCCATGAGACGGCAGTATGCCCTCCGTTCGATGACGCTCATTGCCGGGTTTGGGCTGGTCGCGCTGGCCGTTCTAGTGCAGATGATCCGCATTCAGAACAGTGAACAGGCGGCGATCTTTCTCTCGCAAGGCGACCAGTACGCGGGCGAGTTCCGTATGTTTTACCCGGAGCGCGGCGAGATCTACGACCGCAATGGTCACTTGCTGGCGGGAAATCGAACAGTATATGAAGTGGGGGTGAGCCTGTCCGAAATGGAAGACCCCGATGCGCTGGCGTTCACGCTTGGCACGTACCTCGGCTTGACGTATGAGGAGGTCTTCAAGAAATTGACTGAATCGCCGGAGTCCTGGTCTTATGTGGTTATTCAAGATTACGTGGACGCGAACATCGTCGCCGCGTTGCAAGAGCAGATCAAGCAATTGGAAACGGCGAAGGATTTCCGCTTGCAGGGCATTGCCTTCAAGCCGCACTTCCAACGCAGTTACCCGGAAACTTCGCTTGCCTCGAATGTGCTGGGGTTTGTCACCCGCGATGGTCGCGGGTATTTCGGTATCGAGGAAAAATACAACGATTTGCTTGCCGGCAACCCGGTGCAGGTGTGGGTGCCGCGCGACCCCAACAAAGCCACAGAGATTCCCCGCGTGCCCAACGGAACGACGCTCGTCCTGACCCTGAACCGCGATTTGCAAGCCAGGGTCGAATCCATTCTCGATGAGGCGCTGATCGAATACGGCGCGCAGAATGGCGCCATCGTGGTAATGGATCCTCGCAACGGCGAGATTCTTGCCATGTCGACCACGCCGCGCATGGATTTGAATAAGTACACCAATTATTTTTCACTGTATAACGACGGCAGCCAATACAACCGTTCGATCGGAACCGCATACGAGCCCGGCTCCGTAATGAAGGTGTTAACCATGGCGGCCGCGCTGGATATGGGACTCGTCAAACCTGAAACTACCTATGTGGATACCGGCTCGATTCAAGTGGGCGGCTTCACCATCCAAAATTGGGATAAAGAAGCATGGGGAGAACAGAACATGGTCGGTTGCCTGCAACATTCGTTGAATGTGTGTATGGCATGGATCTCCACCCAAATGGGTCCCACCGCTTTTTATGGATACATGGAGCGGTTCGGTTTTGGTCATCCCACTGGGGTGGATCTGGCAGGGGAGGCGATGGGCAGGCTAAAGACGCCGGGCGACTCGGATTGGTACAACGTCGACCTCGGCACCAACGCGTTCGGTCAAGGAGTCACTGCCACACCGTTGCAGATGCTGATGGCCGCCTCCGCGATCGCCAACGACGGCAAAATGGTCACGCCGCACATCCTATATTCGATGTTGCGCGACGGGCATCAATACAACGTCCCATCGCAATACGGCGGTTCGCCGATCACCGCGCAGACCGCGCACACGTTGAGCGAAATGCTGGCGCAGTCGCTGAACGCCGAATCCTCCGAGGCGTTATTGTCCGGCTATCGCGTGGCTGGCAAGACCGGCACTGCGCAAATCCCCACCGAGTTTGGTTATGATCCAAGCGTTACCAACGCGTCCTTCATCGGCTGGGGTCCTGTGGACGATCCGCAATTCATGATCTATGTGTGGCTGAACGCGCCGACCTCCTCGATCTGGGGTTCGCAAACCGCCGCGCCCACGTTTTCTAAAGTTGCCGAGCAGACTGTCATCTTGCTCAACATTCCGCCGGATAATGTCCGGTTCCAACTCACCTCGAAATAATATGCTCACGATTGCCGATGCCATCGAAGCCCTCACAGGCGCCCGCCCCGCCGCCGCAACGGTGATCACCGAAGCGGTGATCGACTCGCGCCAGGTGATTCCCGGCTCGCTGTTCGTCGCCATCCCCGGCGAAAAAGCGGATGGGCACGACTTCATCGCCGAAGCCTTCAAGCGGGGGGCATCTTTTGCTTTAACCCAGCGAGATGTGGACGCTTCTTTCCGGACCTTCGACCTGCGTACCGCCACCCCGGAATCCGTCGCCGCGCAAGATTACAGCATCCCGCTGTGTTTGCGAGTGGAGAACACGGTTACGGCATTGCAACAGATCGCGCGTTTCTGGCGGCGCAAGTTGAACTTGCGGATCATCGGCGTGACGGGCAGTGTGGGAAAATCGACCACCAAAGAGATGATTGCCGAGGTGCTTGCCACCCGCTTCCGCACGTTGAAAAGCCCCGGTAACCTCAACAACGAGATCGGTTTGCCGATGACCGTATTGCGCCTGAGTGAAGGGCATCAACGCGCTGTGATGGAAATGGGATTCTACGTGCCTGGCGAGATCGCCTTTTTGTGCGATATTGCCCTGCCGCAAGTGGGCGTGGTGACGAATGTTGGCACAGTCCATGCGGAACGCGCCGGGTCGCAGGAAGCCATCGCGCGCGGCAAAGCGGAATTGGTTCAGGCGCTGTCGCCGGCTCCCGAAGGCGTGGCAATTCTCAACTTCGATGATGCGTGGGTGCGCAAGATGGAAGAAAAAACGAAGGCGCGAGTCTTCTTCTATGGCTTGTCTCCCGAAGCGCACCTGTGGGCTGACCATGTGGAGGGGCTGGGCTTGGACGGTATCCGTTTTCGGATTCATTATCAAGGCGAAACATTGCACGTGAAGATCCCGTTGATCGGGCGGCATTCGGTGCATACCGCGCTTCGCGCCGCGGCGGTGGGTTTGGTGGAAGGGATGAACTGGCAGGAAATTCTCGAAGGCTTGAGCCAGGGTCATATGCAACTGCGGCTTGCCGCGGTGCGCAGTGAGACCGGCGCGTTATTGCTGGACGATACGTACAACGCTTCGCCGGAATCGATGCTTGCCGCGTTGAATTTACTGGATGAGTTGGATGGCAGGAAGATCGCCGTCCTTGGGGACATGCTCGAACTCGGTCCGTATGAACGAGGCGGGCACGAGATGGTCGGCTTACGCGCCGCGCAAGTGGCGGGGACGTTGCTCACGCTGGGCGAGCGCGCGCATATCATCGCCGAGGCGGCGCGTAAAGCCGGCATGAAAAAATCGTCGGTGCTGGAGTTTGACACCCTCGAACCGCTGGTGGACTGGCTGAATACGAATTTATCGAAGGATGATGTGGTGTTGATCAAAGGTTCGCACGGCTTGCGCATGGATCGCATCACCAACGTATTGGAAATACGCTCATGAGACATTCCGCGTTGGTGCTCGGACTGGCAATGTTTTCGTTCGTGATGACGGTGATCTGGGGCATGCCGTTGCTCCGCATGTTGCGGCACTTCAAGGTTGGCAAGATCATCCGCGTGGAGGAGCCGGACCAGCATCGCATCAAAATGGGAACGCCCACCATGGGCGGCGTGCTGTTCATCCTGCCTGTGTTGTTGTTGACGGGCTTGCTCAATGCCGCCGCGTTGATCGGCTTGGATGTGACCGGGCGCTCGGTATTGGTGCCTCTTATCGTGATGGTCGCGTTCGGCGCGCTCGGCGCGTTGGACGATTGGGAAGGTATTCGCGGTAAACGCCGCGGCGACGGGATGCGCATCCGCACGAAATTTTTGGCGCAGATCGCGCTGGCGGTGGGGACGGGCATCGTGTTGAAGTTCGTTCTCGATGTGCCGGATATGTTCCTGCCCGGGTATCGCCATGAAATCGAACTGGGCTGGTGGTACGTTCCGGTGGCGGCTTTTGTGATCGTGAGCGAATCGAACGCGGTCAACTTCACCGATGGGTTGGATGGTCTCGCCGGGTTGATCTCAGCCACCGCGTTCGCCGCGTTTGGCGGCGTGGCGCTGATCAGTGGGCAGGTCTATCTCGCGCAGTTCTGTTTCATTATCGTCGGCGCGTTGTTCGGTTTCTTATGGTTCAACGTGCATCCCGCCGCATTGATCATGGGCGATACTGGCTCGATGGCGCTCGGTTCCACGCTTGCCGTGGTGGCGCTGATGACCGGTCAATGGCCGCTGTTGCTCGTGATCGCCATCATTCCATTGAGCGAGGCGTTGAGCGTGTCGATCCAGATCGCATACTTCCGCCTTACCAAGGGCAAGCGTTTTTTCAAAATGGCGCCGATCCATTTGCATTTTGAATTGCTTGGCTGGAGCGAAACGCAGATCGTGCAACGCTTCTGGTTGATCGGTCTGCTTGCCGCGATGATCGGCATGGGATTGGCGTTGGTGTGATTTAGCGGTTGAGTAGCGAGCGCGGCTTGCGAGCGTATCGAAACCGCAGTAATTTGTAATTGGTAACTATTTTGTCATGAAAACAAACTGGAAAGATACCCGCGTGTTGATTTTAGGCGCCGCCCGGCAGGGGCTTGCCCTCGCGCGCTGGCTGTCGCTGCATGGTGCGCGCGTCACGGTCAGCGATATGCGCGGCGCGGATGAACTTCGCCTCGCGCGCGAATCGCTCGCAGAATATCAGATCGACTGGGCGCTGGGCGGGCATCCGCTTGAATTGTTGGATTCAACGGACGTGTTGTGCCTCTCCGGCGGGGTCCCGCTCACGCTGCCCATTGTGGCTGGCGCGCTCCAGCGGGGGATTCCCCTCTCGAACGATTCGCAGATCTTTATGGAAGTTGTGCCATGCAAAACGGTGGGCATCACCGGCTCGGCAGGCAAGACAACAACAACGACGCTGGTTGGCGAGATGGCGAAACTGGCAACCACAGATGATAGACCGCAGACCATGAGCGCATCGTCCATGGTCCATCGTCCACGATCATATGTCGGCGGCAACATAGGCGACCCGTTGTTGAATTATGTAGACGAGATGCAACCCGAGGATGTGGCGGTGCTGGAACTTTCGTCCTTTCAATTGGATCAGATGACGATCTCGCCGAACATCGCCGCGATTTTGAACATCACGCCGAATCATTTGGATCGTCACGGCACGATGGATGCGTATACGGCGGCGAAGAGTCGCATTTTGGAATTTCAATCGCAGGACGATATTGCTGTGCTGGGGCGCGACGACAAAGGCGCATGGAATCTGCGCGACAAGGTGAAGGGAAAACTATTCGCGTTCAGTTTGAATGAGTTGGAAGAAGGCTTGGACGGCGCCTATTTGCGCGAAGGATCGTTGAACCTGCGCGACGGCAAGTTGAATATCGCGATCATGCCGCGCGAGAAGATTCATCTGCGCGGAGATTACAACGTGGCGAATGTGCTTGCCGCGTTCGTCATCGGCTATGCGGCGGGCTTCCCGCTGGAGGCGATGGTTGAAGCGGTGAAGGATTTTCACGGCGTGCCGCATCGCTTGGAATTGGCGCGCGAGTGGAACGGAGTCCGCTGGTACAACAATTCGATCGCCAGCGCGCCCGAGCGGACGATTGCCGTTATCCGTTCATTTGAGGAGCCGATCGTGCTGTTACTTGGCGGGCGCGATAAAGACCTCCCCTGGGAGGAGTTGATGCAACTGGTGCGGGAGCGCGTTGCTTACACGGTGCTGTTTGGCGAGGCGGCGGAAAAGATCGAGAAAACTGTAGCCAGCCTCCCTGTCGGAGAGAAGCGTTGTGTGTTTTTCCGTGTGACGGGTTTACGCGAGGCGGTCCGCAAGGCGGCGGAAGTTGCCAGGCCGGGCGATGTCGTGTTGCTGTCGCCGGGCGGCACAAGTTTCGATGAGTTCAAAGATTTCGAGGAACGCGGAGAAAGGTTTCGAGCATGGGTTCAAGAACTTTCGTAAATGATCGTATCTCGTTTTCGTTGGCGAAGAGTCTCAGTCGCGGGTTGGATGTGCCGCTGGTTCTCACCGTGGTGGCGCTTTCCGTGTTTGGGTTGATCATGTTGTATTCCGCCTCGTTCGATTTTTCGTTCAATGAATATGGGTCGTCGACGTATATGTTTGCCCGTCAGGCGCGCTGGTTTGGCTTGGGAATCATCGGAGCGTTCGCGCTTTCGCTCTTCGATTATCACATCTGGCGCAGGGTGGGTGTGTTTGCCATGCTTGGCACAATCGGTTTGCTGGTTGGAGTGCTGTTGGTCAACGAAGCGCGTCTGGGCGCGGTGCGCGCTTTCCTCAACGGCTCGTATCAACCGTCTGAACTGGCGAAGTTGATCGCGGTGATCTATCTTTCGGTGTGGTTGTACGCGAAGCGGCACAGCCTGCATGATGTAACCTTCGGGTTAATTCCGCTGGGCGTGATCCTTGGAATGATCTGCGGTTTGATCTACCTGCAACCCGACTTGAGCGCGGCTGGCACGGTACTCATCCTTGGCGGTTTGTTGTTTTATCTCGCGGGCGCGGATATTAAACAGATCGTTTTTCTATTATTGTTGGCGCTCCTTATCGGCTGGGTGGTGGTGCAATTCAGCGCCACCGGGCGAGACCGTGTTGAATCGTTCGTTGCCGGCTTCCAGGATCCGACGAACGCGTCATATCACGTGCGGCGTTCGTTCGAGGCGATCATCAAAGGCGGCGTGTTCGGCGTGGGCTTGGGCGAAGCGGACACCAAGTTGACCGGTCTTCCGTTCGCGCCCACCGACAGTATCTTTGCCGTCGTTGCCGAGGAATTGGGTCTGTTCGGCACGGTTGTGTTGATGGCGTTATATGGCGCGTTGATCTGGCGCGGCTTGGTTGTGGCGCGTCGCGCGCCAGATATGCTTGGCACACTGCTGGCTTCGGGAGTGATCTTTTGGATCGGTCTGGAAGCGGCGATCAACATGGCGGTGATGGTCGGGTTGATGCCGTTTGCCGGGAACGCCCTGCCGTTCATCAGCGCGGGCGGTTCGAATTTGGTTTCCACTTTTTGCGCCATCGGTATTGTGTTGAACATCTCGCGCCAAAGCGGCGAGGTTTCAAAGATCGAAGAAAACGAATGGAGGTCATTCGGTGCGGTTATTGATTTGCGCCGGAGGGACGGGAGGCGGAGTGTATCCCGCGCTCGCCGTTCACAGCGCGTTGACGGCTAAAGTCACCGACGTGGACACGCTCTGGGTGGGGGGCAAGGGCGGTATGGAGGAATCTCTGGTGAAACGCCAGGGTATTGCCTTTACCAGCGTCCCTGCCGCCGGTCTGCACGGCGTCGGTCTTACCGCGTTGCCGGGCAACCTGCTCACGCTTGGACGCGGCATCCTCGCCGCTCGCCGCATCCTGCGCGAATTTCAACCGGATGTTATGTTCTTTACCGGCGGCTACGTTGCGGCGCCGGTCGCGATCGCCGGGGCATCGATACCGATCCTGCTCTATACGCCGGATATCGAGCCGGGGCTGGCGTTGAAGTCCCTCGCCCGCTATGCGGATGTGATTGCCGTGACAACGAGTCAATCGCAAAAGTTCTTTAAAAAGAAGGTGCGTGAAACAGGCTACCCGCTTCGCCCCGACCTTGCGCTGTGGGACCGATTGACAGCGACTCGTCACCTCGGCATCTCCGGCGAAAAACCCGTACTGTTGGCGTTCGGAGGAAGCAAAGGCGCGCGCTCCATCAACTTTGCCGTGATCAATCACCTGCGAGACCTGCTTGCCAAGTTCGAGGTCATTCACTTGACCGGCGACCTGGATTGGCAATATGTCAAACAAATGCGCGAGCAACTGCCGATGGAACTTGCCGCGCGTTATCATGCCATGCCCTACCTGCACGAAATGGGCGCGGCATTTGCCGTTGCAGATGTGGCTCTTACTCGCGCGGGCGCTTCGGTGTTGGGCGAGTTTCCGTTATTCGGGTTGCCTTCCATCCTTGTGCCGTATCCCCATGCCTGGCGTTACCAAAAAGTGAACGCCGAATTCCTTGCCTGGCGCGGCGCGGCGGTCATTTTGGAAGACCACCGCCTGAACACTGAATTGATGATGACCTTGAATGTTTTATTCGAGAACCGGAATAAATTGAAATCCATGCGGGCGGCGATGTTTGAATTGTCACATCCGCGCGCCGCGGAGAAGATCGCCAGCGCGTTAATCGAACTGGCAGGAGTGAAAAGCCTATGATGAGCATCAATATTGTCTTTTGGATGTACGTCCTGCTCTTTGGGTTCATTGGAGGCATGCGCGGCTGGGCGAAGGAACTGCTCGTCACATTCAGCGCCATTCTCGCGCTCGCCATCAACCACGTCTTGCGGAAGTTCGTTCCGCTGGTGGCGGGCATGCAGGATTCAGACATTAACTTGTTTTGGGCGCGCATCATCGTCCTGACCGTGCTTGTCTATTTTGGATACCAGACCGTGGTCAGCATCCAACATTTGGCATCGCGAGCGGTGCGAGAGCGTTTTCAAGACACGGTCATTGGCGTCCTGCTTGGCGGCGTGAACGGATATTTCATCGCTGGCAGTGTGCTGTTCTATTTGGACAAAGCGAAATATCCGTTTTCGCAGATTGTTACCGCGCCAACGGATCCGAACTTGCTCACCAAGATCAACGACATGATGCTGTACATGCCGCCTGCGCTCCTCGGCGATCCGGGCATCTACTTCGCCATCATCCTCGCCTTCGTGTTCATCATCGTTGTCTACATCTAAATCATGAACTATCTAATTATCTAACTATCTAACTACCAAACTATTGAACTAACATGACACACGTCCATTTCATCGGCATTGGGGGCAGCGGACTTTCCGCCATCGCCCGTCTCCTGCTGGAGAGCGGATACGCGGTGAGCGGCTCTGACCGCGCGCTGACTCCGTTTGCCGAAGAGGTGCGCAAAGCTGGCGCAAGCGTGTACGTGGGGCATCATGCCCGCAATGTGGCGGGAGCCGACTGGGTCGTGCGCTCCTCCGCCATCCCGGACGATAACCCCGAAGTGCAAGCGGCGATGCAGAAGAATATCCCCGTGTACAAACGCGCGGATTTTCTCGGTGAGTTGATGGCAGATAAGACCGGCATTGCCATTGCCGGCACGCATGGCAAGACCACCACCACCGCCATGACCGCCTGGGTATTGACCGAACTCAAACGCGACCCGTCATTCATTATTGGCAGTATGGCGAAAAACCTCGGCGTCAATGCCCGCGCCGGCAAAGGCAACTTGTTCGTCATCGAAGCCGATGAATACGACAACATGTTCCTAGGCTTGAAACCGCAGATCGAAGTGATTACCAACCTCGAGCACGACCATCCCGATTTCTTTCCAACCTTCGAGGCGATGACACAATCCTTCGAAACCTTTATTAACCTTCTGCCAGCCGACGGCACGCTGATCGTCTGTATGGAAGACGCTGGCGCAACATCGCTCATTCCATATGCGCGCAAAGCCGGCAAGAACGTCATTGCCTATGGCGCGCACATGGAGAACACCATCAGCGCGCCGCACTGGGTGATGGCGCGCGACGTGAAGCCCAACCAGCGCGGCGGCTTCGACTTCGTCGCCTCCTCCAACTTGAAGAGCGCCGGGCTTGAATCGGTGGAAGTGTCGTTACAGGCGCCGGGCGAGCACAACGTTCGCAATGCCCTGGCAACTCTGGCGATCGTGGATGTGCTGGGACTGTCGCGCGAAAAAGCCGCGAAGGCGTTGAGCAAATTCACAGGAACCGGACGCAGGTTCGAGTTGAGAGGCGAAGCGAACGGCGTCAGCGTGTACGACGACTATGCCCATCATCCCACCGAGATCAAAGCCACGCTGGCAGGGGCGCGGGCGCGTTATCCCGAACGCCGCATCTGGGCGGTTTGGCAACCGCACACGTATTCGCGCACGCAGGCGTTATATCTCGAATTTTCGCGCGCCTTCAAAGATGCCGATGAAGTCATTGTCACCGAGGTATACGCGGCGCGCGAACCGAAACAGGATTTCACCTCGGCGGAAATCGTCAGCGGAATGCCGCACCCCTCGGCGCGTTACATTGCCACGCTCCCGCAAGCAACCGATTATTTACTGAAGAATTTGCAACCCAACGACGTGTTGATCGTGCTATCGGCTGGCGATGCCGACCAGATCTGCGCGGAAGTTTTGAAAGCCCTACAGGAGAGATAACATGACCCGACAAACGCTTCAACTCCGGACCTTGGACCTGTTCCCCCTGCGGAAAGTTTTACTCGCCGCCGGGCGCGGTGTGCCCTCGCGCGTCCCCTCGTGGAATGCGGACGAACAACTCGCGGTTGAACTTATCGAGAAAATGAAATCTATGCCGGCGTTGGCAAACCCGTTTGCCGGGCTGGCTGTCGAATCGCCGCGACCGCGCTCTCGCGCCGCGATTCCGGAAATGGCGGGGAGTCATGCCTGAGAAAAAAGATAACGAAAAGCCCGAGATCTTCTTCCTGCCTCCGTTGAGGATGCTCCTTTCTTTCTTTGATAAAGACGCGCGCCGCAAGAAAACCGACCAGGCGCATGAAGATGAAAAAGAATCGAAGGAAAAAACGGTCGAGAAATTGATCGAGAAATTGAACAAGAAGGATGAATAGAAAGGAAACGCGCCAGCGCCCCGGCTGACTCGAAAAAACATGGTTGCCCTAGCCCGCCCCGTTGACCTGCTCATTGCCAAGTTCGGCGATATGGTGAAAGAGAATGTGCCTCTTGCGCCGTTTACCTCCGCGCGCATCGGCGGTCCCGCCGATATTTTCGTCACCGTCGATTCGGTTGCCGCGTTGGCGCGGGTTGTCAAATTTCTATGGAAGAACGAACTGCCGTTCAGCGTCATTGGCGGCGGCTCGAACATCCTCGTCAGCGACAAGGGTGTTCGCGGGGTAGTGGTGATGAACCGGGCAAAGAAAGTCAGTTTTCATGCCGGTGACCAGCCCTCGGTCACTGCCGAATCAGGCGTGGTGTTCAGTAACCTCGCCAACCGTTGCGCCTCGAAAGGATTTGGCGGCATCGAATGGGCGGCGGCTGTTCCCGGCACTATCGGCGGCGCGGTGTATGGCAATGCGGGCGCGTTCGGCGGCGATGTGGCTGGAAGTTTGCTCTCTACCGAACTGCTGACCGAAAACGGACGCGAGACATACTCCGTTGAACGAATGGGATACGGCTATCGCGCGAGTGTTTTGAAAAGCGGCGAGTTGAAAGCCGTAGTCCTGTCGGCAGAGTTGAGTTTGACGAATTCAACCAAAGAGGATGCGACGGTCAAGATCCAACAATTTAGCGCGCATCGCAAAACGACCCAGCCGCCGGGCGCGAGCATGGGTTCGATGTTCAAGAATCCCGCCGGCGATTATGCGGGCCGTCTGATCGAAATCTCGGGCTTGAAGGGAACCCGCATCGGTAACGCGGAAGTCAGCCCGTTGCACGGAAACTTCTTCGTCAATCATGGCGCGACGCGGGCGGAAGATATCCGCAAACTGGTTCAACTTGTGCAGAAGACCGTGAAAGAGAAGCAAGGCATTGAACTGGAGTTGGAGATCGAGATGGTTGGCGAGTGGTGAGTAGAGATATGAAAAAGAAACTTCGAGTGGCAGTGATCTTTGGCGGACGTTCCGGCGAACATGATGTTTCGCTGATGTCCGCGCGTTCGGTGCTGTCGGTGCTCGACCCCGCCAAATACGAAGTGACCCAGATTGGAATCACGCGTGACGGTCAATGGCTGACGGGCGCAGATGCGCTTGGAAAGTTCGAAAGTGGAAAGTTGGAAGAGCTTGAGCGGTTTATCCTTTCGCCTGACCCCTCCGATGTAACTCGTAGCTCGTATCCTGAAATTGACGTTTTCTTCCCCATCCTCCACGGCACCTTCGGCGAAGATGGCACAATTCAAGGTTTGTTTGAAATGGCAGACGTGGCGTACGTTGGCGCGGGTGTGACCGGCTCCTCTGTGGGCATGGACAAAGGCGTGTTCAAAGAAGTGATGCGCGCGAACGATATTCCTGTCGTCGAGTCTGTTTTGGTGTCGCGCAAGGATATCGAAAGAAACATGAACGCTGTCATCGAAAAGGCTGAGCAGATCGCCGGCTACCCGCTCTTTACCAAGCCTGCCAACCTTGGCTCCTCGGTGGGTGTGACGAAATGTCGCAACCGTTCCGATTTGCAGGAAGGCTTGATGGAAGCCGCATCGTTCGACCGGCGCGTGCTCGTCGAACGCGGCGTGAACGATGCGCGCGAGGTCGAGGTCAGCGTGCTGGGCAACGACGAACCATCCGCTTCGGTGTGCGGAGAGGTCCTGCCGAGCCGCGAGTTTTACTCGTACGAATCGAAATACATTGATGGAACCTCCGGCTTGGATATACCTGCAAAACTGCCCGCGGATGTTTCCGAACAAATCCGCGCTTATGCCGTGCGCGCGTATCAACTGATCGATTGCGCTGGCATGGCGCGCGTGGACTTTTTTGTAGAGAAAGAGACGAACAAGGTTTACCTCAACGAATTGAACACCATCCCGGGTTTCACCAAGATCAGCATGTACCCGAAGCTATGGGAAGCCACAAACCTGCCCTATGCAAAACTCGTTGACCGGTTGATCGAACTGGCGCTCGAGCGCAAAGCAGAACGAGATCGAACATCGCATACGTATCGGAGCCGCGCATGAATAATAAAAAATATATGTCCCGAGCCGAACTCGTCCGCTTGAGGCGCGAGAGCGAGCATGCTAAATCGATGGAACGCGCCGCGCGGGAAGCCACGCGTCCATTGAGCGCGGTGAAGCCTCGCGCTAAAGCCGCGCCAAAGCCAAAACAAAACAAGCGTCGATTCAATATTGCGTTAGCCATGCCGCGCGTCAACTTGAGGGCGATTCACCTGCCAACGATTCGGTTTCCGCGACCTCGGTTTGGCTGGCGGACATTTTCGCTCCTGTTGGTTGCCGTATTGGGGTTGGCGGTGTATTTTTCGTTCACCCGCCCTGAACTGCGCGTTTCGGAAGCGCAGGTGATCGGCAACCAAATTTTGACTCCCGCTGAATTGAATTCGGTGATGGGCGTTGCGGGTCAACCCATCTTTTTGCTGACCCCCTCCGAGTTGGAGACGCGCCTCTTGCTTAATTATCCGGAGATCTCCGCGGTGCGGGTGAATGTGTCCCTGCCGAACCTTGTCACAGCGCATATCGTCGAGCGCAAGCCGTTCATCCGCTGGGAGCAAAACGGCGCGTATACGTGGATCGCCGAGGACGGCGTTGCGTATCGTCCGCGCGGCGAGATGGTGGGGCTCATTTCAGTGGTGGCTGAATCAGCTCCCCCTGCGATCGGAGGCGGGACGGATCCGCTGGCGCCGACTCCGTATATCACGGCCGAGATGGTGCAGGCGTTGAAGGGGCTGGCGAGTCACGTTCCGCCCGGCGCGGTGATCTTGTACGATTCGGTCAACGGGTTTGGCTGGAACGACCCCCGAGGCTGGCGCGCCTATTTCGGCGCAACCGCCAGCGATGTGGAACTGAAGATGCGCGTGTATGAAACGATGGTGAATTCGTTGACGCAGCGCGGCATCCGCCCGGCGTTGATCAATGTGACGTACCCGACCGCGCCGTATTACAGGATGAATCAGTGAAGAGAGATGGATAGGTAAACAGGTAGACACGTAAACAGGTGAACATGGTGTTGTTGGGCGGATTTCTCCGCTTGAGATCACCGGTGAAGATGAAAAGGAAACATGGAAGAAATTGTAGTTGGCATCGACGTAGGCACGACAAAAATTTGCACCCTGGTGGGGCGCGTGGAGGAGGATAACCCCATCCGCATCATGGGTGTGGGCATCGAGCCTTCGGATGGAATCCGCAAGGGCATCATCGTGGACCTCGCCGCCGCGACGCAAGCCATTGCGCGTTCGGTGAAAAAAGCGGAATCGACCTCGGGGTTGGAGATCACCTCGGCGTTGGTGAGCATTGCCGGCGCGCATGTATCGTCGGTGAACAGTCGCGGCGTATCAGCCGTCAATGGGAAGGTGATCGAGCAATACGATCTCGATCATGCCATGGAACAGGCGCGCGCGGTCGCGATTCCCAATGACCGCGAGATCATCCACGTGATCCAACGCGGGTTCAGTGTGGATGGGCAGGATGGCATTCGCGCTCCGCGCGGAATGCATGGCTATCGGCTCGAAGTGGAGGCGCATATTATTACCGCCTCCGCCGCCACGGTAGATAACCTGCGTCATTGCGTGGGCGCAAGCGGCGTGAAGATTCAAGAGTTTGTGCTGAACCCGCTTGCCTCCGGTGAAGCCGTGCTTACCGAACAGGAACGTCAGATGGGCGTGGCGGTTTGCGATATCGGCGGCGGCACGGCGGATTTGGCGATCTACGTCAACGGCGATGTGTGGCATACGATGGTGCTCGCGGTTGGCGGCAATCACATCACCCAGGATATTGCGCATGGTCTGCGCTTGCCGTTTGCGCAAGCCGAGGAAGTGAAGAAGCAACAGGGTCATGCGGTGCGCAGCGAGGTTGGCTTGGAGGAGTATTTTTCCGTGAGACCGTTCGGCGAAGATAAGCCTGTGCAGATCAACCGGCAGGAACTGGCAGAGATCATCGAAGCGCGCGTGTCGGAGACCTTTGGGTTGATTCTGCAAGAGGTTAAACGATCGGGATACGACGGTCTGTTGCCGGCGGGCATGGTGTTGACCGGCGGCACGTCTGCATTGCCGGGCATCAGCCGCGTGGCGAGCGAGGTGTTGGGTATGCCGGTCCGCGTGGCGCAACCGGAGAATCTCTCCGGGCTGGTGGATCGGTTGAGGTCGCCGGCGTATTCCACCGGTGTGGGTTTGTTGCAATGGGCGCTTTCGATGCAGGATGAAGACACGAGCATCGGGCGCGACCGCCGCAGGAAAGGAGAATCACGCATGGGGTTTGGCTATATCAAGAAAATTGTCGGAAGGATTTTGCCGTAGCGAGAGGTTATCCGTCCTGAGTGGAACGGAGCGCAGTCGAAGGACGCTTCGACTACGGGACAACGATCATGTCCCTCCGCTCAGCGCGATGAATATAACTCTTAAAATTTTGAACTACGGAATCAAAAGCAAGTATCATTCAACCAATGTTTGATGGAGGCTCAACATGGACTCGACCAATAAGCAAGATAACCAGCAACAAACAGAAGCATTCGCCCGCATTAAAGTGATCGGCGTGGGCGGCGGCGGATCGAACGCCGTCAACCGCATGATCGACGAAGGTATTCAAGGCGTTGAATTCATCATCGCCAATACCGACGCGCAAGCGTTGAAGAATGCGAAAGCGCCCACGCGCGTACGACTCGGCGATAAGTTAACGCGCGGTCTCGGCGCGGGCGGCGACCCCGAAGTGGGGCGCAAAGCCGCGGAAGAATCCGCCGATGAGTTATATAAAGTCATGCAGGGCGCGGATATGGTGTTCGTCACCGCGGGTATGGGCGGCGGCACCGGCACCGGCGCGGCGCCGGTCGTGGCGCAAATTGCAAAAGAAAGCGGCGCGCTCACCATCGGTGTGGTGACGCGTCCGTTCACATTCGAAGGTGGGCGGCGTTTATCGTCGGCTGAAGCGGGCATCGGCAAATTCAAGGAACATGCCGATACGTTGATCGCGATTCCCAACGATCGCTTGTTGCAGATCGCGGATAAACGCGCTTCACTGCAAGACGCCTTCCGCCTCGCAGACGATGTTCTGCATCAAGGCATTCAAGGCATTTCCGAATTGATCACCATTCCCGGTCTCATCAACCTGGATTTTGCCGACGTGCGCGCGATCATGTCCGAAGGCGGCGCCGCCCTCATGGCGGTTGGAACCGGGACCGGCGACGAACGCGCGAAGAAAGCCGCCGAGGATGCGATCTCCTCCAAACTGCTCGACATCACGATTGACGGCGCGCGCGGCGTGCTGTTCAACGTCACCGGCGGCCCGAACATGACGCTCTTCGAGGTCAACCAAGCCGCGGCGATCATCCGTGAAACGGCTCACCCCGATGTGAACATGATCTTCGGCGCGGTCATCGACCCGAATCTGGGCGACGATATCCGCATCACTGTGATCGCAACGGGATTTGAACGCAATGCGATGCCGCGTCGCGCGCTCGAACGCAACACGCGCGAGAACAAGCGGATGGAACCTGCGGCGTTCTCGCGTCCGCTGGAATCGGTCTCGGTTCATGCCGACGTTCAGGCTGGTGAGGCGAAGTCAGCCTCTCTCCCGCCTGTGAACAAAGACGATCTCGACATCCCGACCTTTTTGCGGAATCGAAGATAAATAAAAATCAGACTTCACAGGTTTTTAAAAACCTGTGAAGTCTTGATAACAAATTCGGTCAAGTCCGCCTCCTTTGCCGGAGCGATTCGGGCGTGCCTGGGCGAGGCATGTCTGAATCGCTCTGCGCGTTTAATTTCTCACCGCTAAGAGCGCAAAGGGCGCGAAAAAATAAATGTTTTCTTGGCGTTCTTCGCGCTCTTAGCGGTTCATAAAGAATCATGATGTGCTAAAATACGCTCAATGAAAGCCAAACTCCCGCAGCCTGTTCACGAATCATACAAACGCCATCGCAGGGAAATGATGTGGCAGATTGTCCTCCCCATCGTGTTGACCGCGTTGCTCTTCATCGCCTTGATCGTTCTCATCAGCCTCGCTACATTCAACCAGGGCGGCGACGTGGGTCGCTGGGCGGCGATCTCCACCATTTGGATCGTGATCCCGGTAATGGTCGCAGGCTTGATCCTTCTTGCGCTGCTTGTCGCGCTGGTGTATCTGATGAAACGGTTGCTGGGAATCACGCCAACGTACACAGGTCTCGCGCAAGATTACGTGCATCTCGCCTCAAGTTACATCAAACGCGGAACAGAAATGGCGGTGAAGCCCGTGCTGTTCCTCGACGGCATCGGCGCGAGCCTCAAGGCGTTTTTTGGAAGGAAATAATCAATGAGACCTCACAAGTCTACAAGACCTGTGAGGTCTATCTGGAGAAATTAATATGAACAAAAACAAAACCCTGCTCCTCGGCGCGCTCCTCGGCGCGTTTGCCGGACTCATCGCTTCGATGTTGCTCAACCGCCGTGCCGAGAAGAACGAAAGCGAAACCGCCCTCACCGCCGGCGAGGGACTCAAACTCGGCATGTTGGTCTTCGGTCTCTTGCGGGCGATCTCGTCACTGGGGGATGAGAAGTAGTTCGCTGACGCATAGGTTATTTTCTCATGTTCATGGGGGTATAATTTGTCTGCAAGCAAAGAAAGGAGCGAGTCAGATGGCTCTCGAATTGCACGGAATTGTCAAAGGAAAACAAATAGAGTTGGAACGCGAAACAGGTCTGCCGCTTGGTTCGGCTGTTGTTGTGCGCGTCGAGCCGAAGCGTCTTACGCTGGAGGAAAAAAGGCGATTGGTGGATGTGGTTCTGGGTTCGTGGGGCGGCGATAAGAGTCTTAAAACCATCTTTTCCGAGATCGAGAAGTTGCGCGCTATAGCTCCGCCGCGTGAGGTCAACTTCGATGCGGCATCTTGATACGAATATCGTTATCGCTTATCTAACTGGCGATCAGGCCGTTGCAAAGCACATCAAAGACCTCCTGCCGGAGGTGGCAATCAGTTCGCTCGTGCTGGCAGAGTTGAGATTCGGCGCGCGTGCCTCGGTACGAACAGACGAAAACCTTGAACGATTAGATCAGTTCCTTCAAATTGTAGAGGTTGTAGATTTTGACGACGCAAGCGCTGATGCCTACAGCCGAATCCGTCTGTCTTTGCGCCGGATGGGACGTCCTACTGGTGAAATGGATTTGCTTATTGCATCTGTTGCCCTGGCGCACAATGCAATTTTAATCACTCACAACACCAAACATTTTGAAAATATCGAAAGGCTGAATATTGAGGATTGGCTGGCATGAAAACCTTCAAATTCTGGACCCTCGAAAAACAAACCATCCTCATCGAAGGGCGGAAGGAAGAGATCGCCTGCTACGGCGGATCGAACGTCTCTGTGGAGGATGCGCGGAGAGCCGCGCGGAAAAAGGCGGAAAAGGTCCAGCGCAAGATCGCAGGGGAACAGCAACTCTTTGAAGATTACCAAGTGGAGATCCGCGAGGAAGTGTTGAAAACGGTTGACGATCACGCCGTCATCACGCGGAATCGTTATGGGGCGCAAGTGTTGAACGTCGAGAGATTGATGATCCTCGATATTGACGAACCCAAAGCCGCTGGCGGACTTGGCGGATTGTTCAAGAAGAGAGACAAGCGTTCGCGTAAAGCCGAAATCTTCGACATGATTCGTAAGTTGGCGACGACAAAATATGGGCAATACGGCTTTCGCATCTACGAAACCTATCGTGGAGCGAGAGTCATCGTGCTGGGCAGGGACTTCGATCCGCGCGACGATGCCACGAAGAAGATGATGGTTGAATTCAACTGCGATTCGCTGTACGCGTTGCTATGCGGAAAGCAGGATTGCTACCGCGCGCGATTGACTCCCAAGCCCTCGCGCATCAAAGTGCGCGGAATTAAAGTTAAGTTTCCGCGCGAAGGAACTGATAACCAGCTCGAACAATGGCTCGCCGAATACGAAAACGCGAGCCGTAATTTCAGCGTGTGTAAATTGGTCGAGCAAATTGGCGCGTCACAGTCTGTGCCGGAGGTGGTGCGGCTTCATGATGAACTCACGGGGGTTGGGTATCCGCAAAGATTGGCGTAATTCATCGGTAGGGGCGGACGGCCGTCCGCCCCTGCAATTTATTCGCCTTTGATCCTCCCGATCAAATCCTCCGCCTTGAACGGTCCCTTTTCCGCGATCAACGCGCGGGCATCGCCAAGTTTTTTCCATACATTCCACAACAACACCCCGCGCACGCGTCCATCGGCGAGATAATAGATCACGCCTTGTTTGAATTTATCCTGCCAATCTACCACCGTTTCCATTTCACTGCTCATCTCGCCGACGGCTTCATACCCCAGCTCGAACAGATCGGAATAAAACATCGGCACGTGATTGTACGTCTCGTTCGCGCCCGCCATATTCCTGCCCGCGAGTTTTCCCATCGCCACGGCGTTGTCTTCATGCTCCACGCGCACGCGCTTGCCCAACGCGGTGTGAAAAAAGTTGACCGCGTCGCCCGCCGCGAAAACATCGGATGCCGAGGTTTGCAGATTTTCGTTCACGACGATCCCATTCTCGACGTTCAACCCAGCCTCCTGCGCCAGCGACACGTTCGGGCGGATTCCGATTCCCGCCACGACGCCGTCTGCCTCAATCGCGCGGCCGCTCCCCGTCTGGATGTTGAAGCGGTCTCCGTCCATTTGAACGCTTGCCACCGTGTCGCCGCTGATCACGTCCACGCCTTTTTCGCGGTAGTAGTCATTCAGGTGATGAGAAAGTTCGCTGGGGAAAACGCGCCCGCCGATGGCGTCTTCGAGGAAGATCATCGTCACTTGTTTGCCGGTCATGGCCAGCGCGGCGGCGATCTCCGAGCCGATGAATCCGCCGCCGATGACGACGAAGCGATTCTTTTCATCCGCCATTTTTCGCAGGCGTTGATAATGTTGAAAACTGCGGAAGTAAACGATATTATTCTCGCCGAACGGTAAACGGATCGGCGAGCCGCCGGTAGCGATCAACAATTTATCGTAAGTGTATTCATCCCCTTTGTCGTCTTTCACTGTTTTCTGTTTGGTATCGAGCGCGGTGACTTTGCGCCCGAGCAGTAATTCGGCGCGCTCTTCGGTCTTGCGCCAAATTTTTTCGACCGGGCGTCCCTTCCATAATCCTTTCGAAAGATTCGGTCGCATGTACGGCGGATCTGATTCCATGCTGATCAAGCCGATGGACCCCTCCGCGTCCAATTCGCGGATGCCGCGAGTCGCCGCGTCGCCTGCCAGTCCGCCGCCGATGATCAAGTATTTGTAGTGTTTCATGGTTGTCCTTTCGTTCGATCGGTGATAATAAAGCCAACATACTGACGAAACGACAACCTAATCTCTTCCCTCTTCGGTGAATGGACGGAAGATTTCCATCCAGTTTTCAGCATTGCCCAATGCGTCCCAGCCGAATTGTTTGTACAGTCCATGCGCGTCGCGCGTGGCGAGAGTCCAGCGGCGTAAGCCTTGCAGATCGGGATGCGACGTCACAGTTTCGATCAGCCACTTGCCGAGTCCATGCGAGCGATAGTCTTCATGGACGAAAACATCGCAAAGATAGGCAAAGATCGCGTAATCCGTTACCACGCGCGCGATGCCAATTTGTTTTTCGCCATCGTACAACCCAAAGACCAGCGAGTTTTCCAACGCGCGCTCCGTTCGTTCGCGCGGACGTCCCTTTGCCCAATAGGCGCGCGAGAGAAAATCGCAGATCGCGTCTACGTCGAGACGGGAATTGTCTGTGCTGATCGTGAATTGACCTCGATGCGCCTCAAATATTTTCCGCATGGCGTAAGTTTATCATGGGTGATACCATCGTTATCTCCGCGCTGAGCGGAGTGGCGCGTGATGTTCGCGCCGCGAAGTCGAAGCGCAGAAAATAGGAGAATCATGCTCAAGCCCATTCGCTGGAAGACCTTCCCTCGCGATTTTCTCGTCATCCAATTCGGTTTTCTTCTTTACGGCCTCGCGCTTGCCCTGCTCATCCGCGCCAACTTGGGGACAAGCACATGGCTCGTCTTCGAGATCGCGCTGGCAGATATTTTCGGGATCACCATCGGCAGGATGACTGTCTTCGTCGGGTTCACCGTGCTGATCCTCGCGTTGGTAATGCGCGAGAAAGTTGGCTGGGGCACATTGGGAAATATCCTCAGCATCGGTCCGTGGCTTGACCTGTGTTTGTCGTTGATCCCCTCCGCCACTGGGAATTTATTGTTGCAAATTCTATTCTTCTTCGCTGGCATCCTCGTGCAGGGAATCGCCACCGCCGTCTACATCGGCGTGGATGCGGGCGCGGGTCCGCGCGATAGCATGATGCTGGCGATCCATCGCGTAACGGGAGTCAGTATCCGCCTTGCGCGCGGCGCGCTTGAACTTGTGGTTGTCACCATCGGCTGGCTGTTGGGAGGTCCGCTGGGGGTGGGGACGCTCGTGTTCGCAATCCTGATCGGACCGTCGGTGCAATGGGCGTTCAAGTTGTTCAACGTCAAGCCGCACCAGCCGGAGCCTGCGGCAGTGGAAGCAACCGCAGATTGAATAATTTTGCAGTATCGGACACCAAGTCACGGAGTTTTTTATTGCCTTTCTCCGCGTTTCTGTGACTCAGTGGTTTGATTTCCAAGTCTTGGCTAAAACTCATCTACATACTTTTAGCGTACCTGTGTCCAAAACAGATTTTCCGCTTAGTACCGATAAAGATTACAATCTTACCTGGCCTGGCAGCGTAAACGTTGCCGTACTTTGCCATCTATGGAGTTAACATGACAGACGAAACGCGCATCGATCAACCTTTGCCAACGGTCCCGGAACCTGCGCCAACGAATCGTTCGACAGGCGCGTTGGTCTTGTTCCTGTTGTTTGCAATCTTCATGCCGATTTGTTCATTCATATACCATTTTACGCTGTGGTCCATGGAGCAATCGGCGATCGCCTCCGGCAGTCTTTCGAGCCTCGCCTGGTTCGGGCTGATCGGGCTGGCGGCACAGGCGATTCTCCTTTCGGGAATCATAGTTGCGTTGTGGCGCTTCACAAGCGATGAGCGTTTCAAGCCGGTCTATGCCGGCTGGCTGGGCGCCTCATTGATTGCTTTCCCATCGTTGACGTTGCGCTTGCTTGGTCCGAACAACGACCAGGCTGGTTTCCTCCTCCAAATTTTGATTTGCCTCGTTGCGGCATTCGTCCTTACGCGGGTTCGCGGAATCAAACTGGATTGGCGCGCCGGGAAAATCTCAACGGCTCTTTTTCTCGCCGCGTTTGGCGTCGCTCCGTTCGTTATCTACGGCGCGCTCGGGTCCCCAACGGATGCGATCCTTGCCCTCATCGCGGGGCTGTCGTTCGGTTTATGCGCCGCGCTGACAATGGAATCTACCACGGGGAATAAATTCCTCGATGTGTTCGGCATTGGGGCAACGTTATCCCTGCTGGGTTCCGCTCTCGGTTACGATGGTTCGCAACTGATTTTGCTTGCCATCCTTCCGCCATTTGCGTTTGCCGTTGCCACGGTGATGCCCTCGCGCGCGGCGGGAATGATCCTCGTTGGCTTGCTCTGCTGGGCGGGCTTGGTATTTTTCGATCCCACCGAATTAACCATCGTGCTCGGCGATATTCTTACGCTTGCCACCAAGGCTGTTGGCATTGTCATCGGCTTGGGGCTGGCGGTTGGAATCGTCGGGCTGGTTGCGAGTCTGGTAGCCGGACCAGGTTCCCCGTCCGGTGTGAAGCGCGCGTTGGGTTGGGTTGGCGCCGGCGCGGCATGGCTGGCAGTCATCCTGTTATTTTTCTTCGGAGGGCATCCCGGGTTTTACGGCGATCGCCTCTTCGTCATCCTAAAAGATCAAGCGGATTTATCGAGCGTGCGTCAGATCGTGGATGTCGACGAGCGCAGGACAGCCGCGTATCAAACGCTCACTGCTCATGCCAATCAATCGCAGGCTGGTTTGCGCGAAACATTCGATGCGGTGGGTGTGGAGTACACGCCGTATTATCTCGTCAACGCGCTGGAGGTGCGCGGCGGAACGCTCGTGCGGCTGTTCCTGTTTACCCGCCCAGAGGTGGATCGCGTTATTCCTAGCCCGCGCCTGCGCCCGGCGCCTGTGGTCGAAGCGCTGGCGATGGGCGGCGGTACTGAAAACCCTCCCAGCGAGACGCAATGGAATGTGACAATGATCGGCGCCGACAAAGTATGGGACGAGTTTGGCGTAACGGGCGAGGGGATCGTTGTCGGGCAATCAGACAGCGGCGTGGATGGGACTCATCCCGAACTTGCGGAGCGCTATCGCGGCAACGCTTCGGGCGACGATTACAACTGGTTCGACCCGTGGAATCACAAACCCTCCCCCTACGATGATGGCGGTCACGGCACGCACACCCTCGGCACGATCCTGGGGCAAAATGGGATCGGCATTGCGCCCGGCGCAGTGTGGATCGGTTGCGTCAATTTGAATCGTAATCTTGCAAACCCCGCCTTGTACCTGGATTGTATGCAATTTATGCTCGCCCCGTTTCCGCAGGGTGGCGATCCCTTTACCGATGGCGACCCAACGCGCGCCGCCGATGTCTTGAACAATTCGTGGGGATGCCCCGAACTCGAAGGATGCGACCCCAACGCCTTACTCTATGGCGCGGATCATTTGCGCGACGCGGGAATCTTTGTGGTGGTCTCGGCTGGCAACGACGGACCAAGTTGCAATACGGTCAACGCGCCGTTATCGTTGTACGACTCGGTCTTTTCGGTGGGCGCCATCGACCAGTTCGGTGATATGGCTCCTTTCAGTAGTCGAGGTCCCGTCACTGCCGACGGTTCCGGTCGTATCAAGCCGGATATCGTCGCGCCGGGCGTGGATATTCTCTCCTCCACACCGGGCGGCGGATATGGATTCGCCAGCGGCACATCGATGGCGGGACCTCACCTTGTTGGCGTAGTCGCCCTATTGTGGTCGGCAGACCCATCCCTCATCGGCGATATCGACCGCACTGAACAACTCATCATCGAGACTGCGCGACCTTACACTGGGGATACATCGACTGGTTGTTTTGAAGGCGGCGCGCCGAATGCCGCGTTCGGTTACGGCTTGGTGGATGTTTATGCGGCGGTGAAAGCCGCTTTGGATAAATAAAGTTCGCGCAGACGCTGAACGCCCTCTTCGATCTTGTCCGCTTCGTACATGACAAAGCATAGCCGCATGTAATTTTTCAATCCGCCATTGCTTGAGAACAACGCGCCTTGGCGGAAGTCCACGTTGAACGCGCCTGCTTGTTTGCGGAGCGCGCCGATGTCCATGCTATCGGGGAATTTCAGCCAGAAGAAATATCCGCCGCGAGGGATGGTGTACTTGGCTTGGGGCAGATGACGACGCAGCGCTTCATCCATCACTTGAATTTGACTCAGATAAATTTGCTTTAGCCTCGCGATATTATTTCCCAGCCCACCCGATTCGATGACCCCGCGTAGAATCGCGGACGTGAACGGATTCAACCCTCCGCCGCTGTCCATGAGTCCGCTGTTGGCGAATCGTTTGATGATATCTGCGTGTGCCTGCATCCATCCGAGTCGCAGACCTGGGGCGAGGATCTTCGAGAACGATCCCAGCGAGATGACGTGTTGCGAGTCAACGAACGCGCCGAAGGGTTTGGGCGGTTGCTCCGAGTAATTCAATAATTGATAGACCTCGTCCGCGACGATGAGGAAGTTATGCTTCTCCGCGAGTTGCACGATCTGTTCGCGGCGTTCCTGCGTCAGAGTGTAGCCTGTTGGGTTTTGAAAGGTCGGGATGAGATAAAGGAATTTCGGGGGCAACGAAATAATTTTCTTTTCGAGAGACTCGGGGATCAGACCGTGTTCGTCGGTTTCGACAGAGACGACATTTAAATGATGGTCCGCGAAAATTCTGAGCGCCAAAAAATAGGACGGCTCTTCGACGAGGATCGTGTCGCCGGGCTTCGTGAAAAATGTGCAGACCAAGTCAAGCGCGTTCGAGATGCCCGTTGTGACGAACAAGTTTTCAGCGCTCACAGAGAAGCCGTAGCCAGCGCCGAGAAAATCCGCCAACGCCGCGCGGAAATATCCATTGCCCTGCTCTACGCCGTATTGCAAAAAGGAGTTGTCGCTTTGCGATAGAGTCTGTTGCGCGGACTCGCGAATCATATCAAGCGGCAGTACCGAAAGCGGCGGGTTGCCCAAGCCGAGATCAATAACATCGAGCGGAATTTGCGTTTGGACGACGGGGAGGGGTTTCATGGCGCAAGTATAATTGGGTTTGTTATAATCCCCTCCAACCCAACCTCAGGAGAAACTCTTCATGCCTAAAAGCAAGGGTTCGGATCAACTTCCCCTCGCCAAAGAAGAAATCCTCAACGATTACCGTCTTGCCTACCAAAGCAGGCAGGCTTCGCTTATTGGGCGGCGCGAGGTGTTGAGCGGCAAGGCAAAGTTCGGCATTTTTGGCGACGGCAAGGAACTTGTCAACATTGCGATCGGGCGCGCGTTCCGCAAAGGCGATTGGCGCTCGGGATATTATCGTGACCAGACCTGGATGTTCATGTTGAACGTGATGAGCATCCAGGAATTTTTTGCCCAGACGTATGCACACGCCGATGTGAATCACGAATCCAACACGGGGGGACGTTCGATGAACGCGCATTTTGCGAACCGCTACATCAACCCCGACGGCACATGGACGAATCAAACTGAATCATATAACACCGCGGCAGATGTTTCGCCGACGGGCACACAGATGCCGCGCGCTGTCGGTCTTGCATACGCTTCGGTGGTGTATCGCGGACTTGAAGTCAATAATCAATTCACGCGCAACGGAAACGAAGTTGCGTTCGTGAGCATCGGCAACGCGTCTTCATCTGAGGGAATGTTTTGGGAGGCGGTCAATGCCATCGGTGTTTTGCAAGCGCCCGCGGTCATCGTTGTGTATGACGACGGTTATGGCATCTCCGTCCCGAACAAATTTCAGATGGTCAAGGAAAACATGTATGAAATTTTGCGTGGCTTCCAGCGCGACCTCGATTGCAACAACGGCTACGATCTCTACCAAGTGCGCGGATGGGATTACCCCGCGTTGCTCGAAACGTTTTCCAAAGCGGCGGGCAACGCGCGCGAACATCACGTCCCCGCGTTGGTGCATGTCAACGAGATCACTCAGCCGCAGGGACACAGCACAAGCGGTTCACACGAGCGATACAAGACTCCCGAGCGACTCAAGTTCGAGGAAGACTTTGACTGCGTCCGCAAATTGCGCGAGTGGATCATAGACAACCGCGTCGCTTCGGACCTCGAACTGGTCGCCCTCGAACAAGCGGACTACGAAGCTGTGGAGGGAATCCGCAAACTGGCGTGGGACGCGTATTTGAATCCGATCCTTGAGGAGCGCGGTCACGTGATGGATATGCTCGACGAGATCGCGGGGAGTTCGAGTCACGCGTCAGAGTTGAGTCAGCTCAAAGAACGGCTGGCAAACATCCCGTCGGTGGCGAGGCGTGATGTCCATGGCGCGGCGCATGAGGCGTTGCGAATCCTGCGCGACGAAGCGAATCCGTCGAAGCAGGTTTTAATCCAATGGAAAAATGAACAGGATGCGATCAACGTGGAGCGGTACGGCTCGCATTTGTACGGCGGCAGGGCGGCGGTGAAAGAGGTGAAGCCTGAGTATTCCGCGTCGTCGCCGACGATGATGGGATTTGAAGTGATCAACGCGGCGTTCGATTCGATTTTGGGGCGCGACTCGCGTGTGGTTGCGTTTGGTGAAGATGTCGGTTTTCTCGGCGATGTGAATCAGGGTTTCAAAGGGATGCAGGAAAAATATGGCGTACTGCGCGTGACCGATACAGGCATCCGCGAGGCGACGATCATGGGGCAGGCGATCGGCATGGCAATGCGCGGACTGCGACCGATCTGTGAAATTCAATATCTCGATTACATTTTGTACGCGTTGCAAGTGATGTCTGACGACCTTGCGAATTTACATTGGCGCACCGCAGGCGGGCAAGCCGCGCCTGTGATCGTGCGGACGCGCGGTCATCGCTTGGAGGGCATCTGGCATTCGGGTTCGTTGATGGCGGGGTTGATCCATCTCGTGCGCGGAATGAATGTGCTGGTGCCGCGTGATATGACTCGCGCCGCTGGTTTTTATAACACGTTGTTGAAATCGGATGAGCCTGCTGTTGTCGTTGAAGTGTTGAACGGTTATCGCGTGAAGGAACGCCTGCCCAATAACATCGGCGAGTTCACTGTTCCGCTTGGCGTGCCTGAAGTGATTCGTGAAGGGAGCGATGTTACCCTCGTCACCTATGGCGCATGTTGCCGCATCGCGCTTGACACGGCGGAGAAATTGTCGAAGGTTGGCATTGAAGTTGAAGTGATTGATGTGCAATCGCTGTTGCCGTTCGATATTCACGGAAAGATCGTTGACTCTTTGAAGAAGACCAATCGCGTTTTGTTTTTGGATGAAGATGTGCCAGGCGGAACGTCCGCGTATATGATGCAGGAAGTGATTGAGAAGCAGGGCGGGTATTTCCATTTAGATTCGCCTGCGAGAACTTTATCAGGCAAGGCGCATCGTCCCGCGTATGGTTCAGACGGCGATTATTGGTCGAAGCCGAATGCGGAGACGATCTTTGATGCTGTTTATGAGATGATGAGTGAGGTTGATCCTGAGAAGTATCCAGTGATTAAGTGAACAGTTATCAGTGAGCAGTGAGCAGTGAGCAGTGAGCAGTAAGCAGTAAACAGTGAGCAGTAAGCAGTAAACAGTGAGCAGTATTGGAGGTTGAGATGAGCGGATTGAAACATGCGGAGAGTTTTCGAGATTTGATCGTGTACCAAAAATGTCGAGCGCTGGCAAAAGAAATAAAAGAACTTTCTCAGTCTTTTCCGCGGGACGAAAAATTTTCGTTGACCGATCAAGTCCGTCGTTCGTCGCGCGCGATTGGAGCTAATATTGCCGAATCATGGGCAAAACGGCGTTATGAAAAACATTTCATCAGTAAATTGACCGACTCCGATGGCGAGCAAATGGAAACCCAGCATTGGATCGGCACTGCAATGGATTGCGAATATATTGATCAAAAGACAAACGACCAGTTGATCGTAAAATGCCTCGAGGTCGGACGAATGCTCAACGGCATGATGGACAAAGCCGATATGTTTTGCGGCGAACCTCCGCGAGGCGTGCGCGAAGAAGCCGCTGTCTATTTCACAGAACCCGACGACAAAGACACCGACGACTGATAACTTATCACTGTTCACTGATAACGGAGATTCACATGGCTACTAAAGTACTTGTCCCATTGCTCGGCGAAGGCGTTGAGGAAGTTACTGTCATCAAATGGCTCAAAAAGGAAGGAGACTCGGTCAAGGAGTTGGAGCCGCTTCTTGAAGTGAACACTGACAAAGTGGACACTGAAATCCCCGCGCCCGCGTCTGGGACGGTGTTGAAGATCATGGCGGAGGAGGGAGTCCCTGCGAAGGTGGGGGCGGTGTTGGCGTTTATTGGGAAGGCGGGGGAAACGGTGGAAAGTGGAGGAGTGGAAAGTGTTTCGGCATCGAAAGTCGAGTCACAAGTCGAAGGTCAAAAGTCTGTGCAAAAACCTTTGACCTTCGACGTTCGACCTTCAACCGATTTAGGTTTTATCTCCCCTGTCGTTGCAAAGATCGCGGCGGAGCATGGGGTTAATTTGCAACAAGTGGCTGGCACGGGGTTGAACGGGCGCATCACGAAAAATGATGTGCTGAACTTCGTGGAAAGTGGAAAGTCGAAAGTCGAAAGTCGAATCTCACAACCTGCAACCTTCCAACCTTCCAACCTTCAACCTGGAACTTTGATCAAACACTCTCCCATCCGCAAGTCCATCGCGGAGCATATGGTCATGTCCAAGCACACATCGCCGCATGTGTTGACCGTGATGGAAGCGGACATGGGACGAGTCGCCAAGCATCGCTCAGCCAACAAGGAAATTTTCTCGCGTGATGGAGTCAACCTCACATTCACGGCGTACTTTATGACGGCAATCGTCGCGGGGTTGAAGAGTTATCCCATTGTCAACTCGTCATGGTCGGATGAAGGCGTGCTGGTTCACAAGGCGGTCAATCTCGGCATGGCAACTTCGCTTGGCGAGGATGGGCTGATCGTGCCTGTGATCAAGGGCGCGGATAATTTGTCCCTGCTGGCGATGGCGCGGGCAGTGAATGATCTGGCGAACCGCGCGCGGACGAAGAAACTGCAAACCGACGAAGTGAAAGGCGGCACGTTCACGCTGACGAATCACGGCATCAGCGGATCGTTGTTCGCGTTTCCAGTCATCAACCAGCCGCAATGCGGGATTTTAGGAGTTGGCGCGATACAGAAGCGCGTGGTCGTTATTGACGATGCGATTGCCATCCGCCCGATGGTGTATCTGTCGTTCGTGTTCGATCATCGCATTTTGGACGGCGCGTCCGCGGATAATTTTTTGATGAAGGTGAAGGAGACGTTGGAGGGGTGGAGTTAGGGGGAAAGAGTGAGAATCAAGAGGATTAGAGGATTAGAGATTAGAGACTGGAGACTGGTTGAGTGAGCGAACATAAAGACCATGCGAGTGTGAAGATTCATCCACCTGTATTGTTGGTGATTCATATTTTTATTGCATGGTTGCTGGGCAGATTTATCGCGTTGCCGATTGTTGTTTCGCCATTATTCAAAAGCATCGGCTTGGGATTGGCGGGAATCGGATTTCTGCTTGGCTTGCTTTCGTTATACGCTTTCACCAAAGCGCGGACGACGTTGAATCCGCATGGGTCGGTGAGGGCAATCGTTTCAAGCGGAGTGTATCGCTTCACGCGCAACCCGATCTATCTCGGCATGGTGTTCATGTTGATCGGCTTCCCGCTTGCGTTCGGGAATGTGTGGGGAATCCCGCTTGCGCCAGTTTTTATTTTGCTGATGAACAAACTGGTCATCGAGCACGAAGAGGCATATCTGGAGAAAAAGTTTGGGGAGGCGTACACAGGCTACAGGTCCCGTGTGAGGCGGTGGTTGTAATTAAGTCGAGTTGAAAAATGATAAAAACCCTGAAATACCTGCCTAAAATATGGACCGCTTTGACTTTCCTTTTATTGATCAGCATTTCAACGCTTCTATTCTTCGGTAGAAATTTTCAAAACTTAAGACAAGAACCAATTTTAAATGTACTGCCTGATTTTTACGATCACGTATCAAACCTGTCAATTTCTTTTATTGGTTACATAACGATCGGCTATTTTGGATTAATGAACGACATGAAAACCAAGCAAATGATCGTAATTGGAATTGCGATCATTATGATCAATCTGGTAGTTGAATTTTTCATTTCATTTTTAAATACATCCGATTGGATCGATGCTGTTTATGGAATATGCGGAGTAATGTTTGGATTTATATTCCTCTTCACTGCAAAGAAAAGCGGATTTAAATTGAATGATTTGTAAAATGAACACCCAACATGTGCCGCATGAGGCAGTGACTGTAATTAGAACGCGCGTTCTGTTATAATCGGGACAAAAGGAGCGTGTGTCATGTCTATTCAAAAATCCGAAATCAAACTCGATGTGAACGGAAAGAAGGTCAACGCGTATCTTGCCTCTCCCGAGAAAGGCGGACCGGGCATACTTCTCCTTCACGCGTGGTGGGGGTTCAAGCCGTTCTTCAAAGAAGTGTGCGACCGCCTTGCCGAACAAGGGTTTACCGTCCTCGCGCCCGACTTGCGGGACGGTCAGATTGCCAAGACGATTGACGAAGCCAAAGAGTTGATGGAGAAAAGTGATGGTCAACTCGTCGGCGACACGGTGATGGCGGCGAAAGATCATTTGCGCGGATTGGTGAATGGCAAGATCGGCTTGGTTGGGTTCTCGATGGGCGGAGCGTGGGCATTGACCACTGCCGCATACAAGCCTGAGCAAATCGCGACTGTTGTCCTCTTCTACGGCAACGAAGGCATCGAATATGGAAAGGTCGCCGCCAAAGTGATGGGGCATTATAGCGACAACGACGAATGGGAGCCGAACGAGTACGTGGAGAACACATTCGCCGAGTTCAAAAAGGCGGGCGTGGACGCGACGCTTCACATCTACCCCGGAGTTGCCCACTGGTTCGTCGAGTCTGATCGCCCCGAATACGACGCCGCTGCCGCGCAGTTGGCGTGGGAACGGACGTTTGAGTTCTTGAAATCAAATCTGTAGATCGCATTTTTAACGCGACAATTCGTATCCATGCTATGATCGCGCTATTTGCTCTTATCTAAAATAATCGAGCAATAAACCAAACCACTGAGACACGGAGACACAGAGAAAAGCAATTAAAAAACTCTGTAACTCGCATGTCTCGATGATTTTTGGGAGTGTCTCCGTGGTTCAAAATGAAGCGGAAGGATTGCTCGGTTTAATTGTTGATCTGCAATGAGCGCGATTTACTGTTTTAATAGCGCAATGTAGCGAATAAGATATTCCCCCATCAACTTCCAAACGTAACGAATCCTTTACCCCGCGTGAAGAGCCAATTGTTCCATCGTCGCCACGGGAAACGTAAAGTGGAACGTTGCACCCCTGCCCGAATCGCTTTCGATCCAGATATTTCCCCCGTGTCCTTGCACTGCAAGCCGGCAGAAGGCAAGGCCGATTCCCAACCCGGGCTTGTTCGAGCCGCGCATGCGCGTAAATTTGTCGAAGACGCGTTCCTGTTCTGCAGGCGGGATACCCGGTCCCGTATCCTTCACCCACAGATGTACCCAGCCATCTTCATGTTGCGCGCCAACCTGAATTTCGCCTTCGGTAGGTGTGAATTTACTCGAATTTTCCACGAGGTTGATCAACACGCGCCGCGCCATATCCTCATCCACCCAAATGTGCGGCAGGGAGGGAGGCAGGATGGATTCGAGTTTTTGCCGGCGCCCGTCTGCAACGGGTTGCATATCCACCACCGCCTGCTGGATGAGAGTCAGCGCATCCACAGGTTTCTGGTTGACGACAGGCTGCCCTGACTCGAGGCGGTTCACATCCAATAAAGAGTTGACCAGGCGTTGGATGCGCTCGGTGGAATTCTCCGCGATCTTGATAATGGCGAGCACCGTATCGCGATCTTTCTCCGGAACCATCGTGTACAAAATATCAAGGCTCGACGAAATATTGGCAAGTGGCGAACGTAGGTCGTGATAGATCATCGAGGTCAGATCGCCGCGCAGGCCGTCGAGTTCTTTCCTCTGTGTGATATCGCGCAGGATCCATTGGATGGCGTCCGCTTCCTCGAACTCGATGCGCCGCGCGTGGACTTCGATGGGCACGTGTGAATCATCCTCTTTGCTCAACGAAGATTCGTAGGTGCACATGCGGTTCTCGCGCAGGGTTTCGAACTCCATCCCCGTTTTATTCCAATTCACCTCGTGAAGTTGGTCGATACTCAGGGTGCGCAGAGTCTCATCACTGTAGCCGCTTAACAACACCGCCTGGCGGTTGGCTTCGAGCATCCTCCCATCCCAATCGGTGATGACCATCGGGTCGATACTGTCTTCAAATAACTCGCGGTAACGCTGATGTGCGGCTTGCAGTTTCTCGAACAGTTGCGCATTCTGGATCGCCGACCCCGCCAGACCGCCGATGCCCGCCATCACGAGCAACGCGTCGGGGTCGAAGGATTTCGCAATCGGATTGATCGCCACAAGAACGCCGATCACGCGTCCCTGCGAATGAATCGGGGCGACGAGCAGGGCGCGCATATCGATGCCGCCGAATCGGTCTTCGTTGTGGAAATCCTTTTCGTGGACGAGGTCGTTTGCCACTACGCCGCGTCCATCGCGCGCCGCGTGACCTACAATGCCCACACCCAATGCGGTCTTTCGGCCGAGGATCAACCCTGCGTTCTGCCCGGTTGCTGCGCGAAAGACAACGTGTTCATCCTCGATCATGCCGAGCGCGGCGGTTTCCACTTGTAACGCTTGAATCGACTGGATGAGAATGCGTTTATGCAGATCCTCCATGCGAAGCGAAACATTCATTGACGACGCGCCTTCGGCGAGGGCGGTCATCACGCGCGCCTGTCGCTGACTTTCGGTATACAAACGGGCGTTGAGAATTGCAATGCCTGCTTGGTCGGCAATGGCTTGCATCAGGTCGAGTTGTTCGGTAGTAAAAGCGTTGGGAGCAGTATGTACCAACGTGAGAACCCCTACTAATTTTTCGCGCGCCTGCAACGGCACACAGATTGCTGATTTCACCCCGGTTTTGTTTAGCGTATCGTCTGGGCGCATCAACCAGCGTTCGTCCTTGCTGGTATCAGGGATATATACGCCGCGCTTGTTGCGAACCACCCATCCCGCCAGCCCTCGTTCCATCGTGTCGCGCAATTGCTGGGTGGTATGCTCGTGGACTTGCGACCCGTACACGATCGTCGCATCCACGGCTTTGCCCGAATCATCCAATACAACTACACTGCATCGTTCGCCGCCTACGTTCTGGATGGCTTCGTACAACACTCGTTGCAACACTGTGCGTAAATCAAGCGCGGTTGCCACCTCGCGGCTAACGTTGTAAAGCAGTTCGAGAAGAGCGCGTGTGCGATCCTGTTCGTTTTTCGACATACGTCTCGCCAAAGTATAGCACACTCCCCTACGGTACAATTGTCCCATGTCTCTCGACCTCCTGCGTATCCAAGCCCTCTGCTTTGATGTGGATGGCACCCTCAGCGACACCGACGATCTCTACAAGGAAAAAGTCCGGCGTTTCTTTCCCCAATTTCTATTTGGCGACCCTGACCACGCGGCGCGTCGCTTCGTGATGTGGGCGGAAGCGCCCGGCAATGCCCTGCTTGGGTTCGCCGACACGCTTGGCATCGACGATGAAATGGTGGCGATCATCGATTGGATGTCGCGGCATCGACATCACTCCGCGAAAAAATTCCTGCTTGTGCCGGGCGTCGATAAAATGCTGGCGCAACTCAAAGGCAGATATCCGATGTCAGTCGTCAGCGCGCGCGATGAAAAGGGGACGATGCGCTTCCTCGAGCAGTTCGACCTCGTGAAATATTTCGATGCGATTGTGACCGGACTCTCGGCGGAACATACGAAGCCTTACCCCGATCCTATCCTGTTTGCGGCAAAAAAGATGGGCGTGAAGCCTGAGGGATGTTTGATGATCGGCGACACCACCGTAGACATGCGCGCCGGCAAGTCGGCGGGCGCGCAGACGGTGGGAGTGTTGTGCGGCTTTGGGGAAAAAGAAGAGTTGTTGCGTTTCGGCGCGAATCTAATTCTGGAAAGTACAAGCGATCTTACGAGTGAGTTAATTCGCAACTGATCGCAATCGCAGAGCGACAACTTCGCTCCATATTAATACAGCCAACATAAAAACGTAAAAAGCCGCGCCTTTGAGCCAGAAGGCGGGAAATGCCAGCGCGACCGTAATCCACGTATAGGCAGATAAATTTTTCCAGCGTTCATCTTTTTGAAATGCAAAGCCAAGCAGAATCATCGCGGGCATGAGCGTGAGACCTAGAATCACGAACGAGAGGTCGTGCAATCGTCCATGCCAGGTGGCGGGTGTGACGCGGTTCGTCGGGTCGGTGGTGAACGCGAGACCGGCGAGGGCAAGCCCGGCGCAGGTCAACGCGAGGGTGGCGAAAAAGGTCAACGATGTGCGAGGCAGGCTTGTCTTGAGCTGAGTCGAAAGGCTGAGGCGGAGCCCGGAAGCGAAGATCGCCATCATAAGTCCGCTGAGGAGGAAGGTCGCGGTCATGATCCAGCCGAAATCGCCAAGGGCGAGTCCGCTGGGCCAATCGAACGTTGGCGCATTCAACGGATGCCAGCCGATGGAAAGAAGAAAGTCGAATTTGAAGAGCGTGAGAAGCGCGATGACGGTTGCAAGAAGAATCGGGCCAATAATCCCAACACGCGCCGCAAGTTTGATCATCGCGCGAGGTATACGGTGATCAAGGCCAGCAAGCCGGGCAAAGCTTGAAGATAAAGAATCGTTTTGCTCGTGGTCAATCCGCCATAGATTCCTGCAATGACGACACAGCCCAAAAAGAAAACCTGAATGGATGAGTTGCTGTCGAGCAATCCCCACACTAAGCCTGCGGCAAGGAAGCCGTTGTATAAACCTTGATTCGCGGCAAGCGAGGCGGATGCTTTTGAATATTCGGGTGTCATTTTGAATCGTTTTCTGCCGAAGGGATGGTCCCAGAAAAACATTTCGAGCGCGAGAAAACCGAGATGCAACACAGCAACCAGAAGAACAAGAATTGTGGCAACGATGTTCATGGCAACTCCTTTTGTGGTTCACGCGATTATACAGCATGGCTTTTCTCACGTATAATCGGAAATATGCCTTATACATCCATTCTCGTTGAGACACGCGATAACATCGGGTTGATCACCATCAATCGCCCGCAGGCGTTGAACGCGCTGAATCACACGCTGATGACCGAACTGATGGATGCGCTGGACATCTTCGACAAAAACGAGACGATCGGCGCAATGGTGATTACAGGCAGTGAAAAAGCCTTTGCCGCCGGGGCAGATATTAAAGAGATGGCGGATAAATCTGCCTTGCAAATGACCCACGAGGATCATATCGCTGTGTTTGGAAAAATTCGCGCGGTGCGCAAGCCGGTGATTGCGGCGGTATCGGGATGGGCTTTGGGAGGCGGATTCGAACTTGCGCTTTCGTGCGACATGATCATCGCTTCGGATACCGCCAAGTTTGGTTTGCCTGAGATCACCCTGGGCGTTATCCCCGGGGCGGGGGGCACACAGCGACTCGTCCGTGCGGTGGGGAAAGCCCTTGCCATGGAAATGATCCTCAACGACCGAAAGATCAACGCGCAGGAAGCGCTTCATTTCGGGCTGGTGAATCGGGTCGTTCCCGTAGGCGACTACCTCAATGACGCCATGAAACTCGCCGAAGAGATCGCCGCGCGCGCTCCGCTGGCGGCGCGCGCGGCAAAGCGGGCGATCAACCACTCGTATGAATCTTTCCTCAAGGATGGGCTTGCCGAGGAAAAGCAGATTTTCTACAACCTGTTCAATTCGGAAGATCAAAAAGAAGGCATGAGCGCCTTCGCGCAGAAACGCAAGCCGCAGTGGAAGGGGAAATAACATGTTGGACTACATCGAACTGAAAAACCTGTTTCAAGACCTGAACATTCCGGCGGACAAACCGGTGATTGTGCACGCTTCGCTCAAGCCGTTCGGGTACATTCAAGACGGCGCAGATGCCATCTTGCGCGCGCTAATGGGCGCGTTCAATACCATCGTTATGCCCACGTTCACATATTATTCGATGGTCACGCCGCCGAGCGGACCGCCCAACAACGGCATGATCTATGGCAAGCCTGAGATTCCCAACGAAATGTCCACCACATTCACGCCCACTTTGCGAGCCGATCCGATGATGGGTATTCTGCCCGAGGCGTTACGAAACCATCAAGAGGCAAAACGGTCGTCGCATCCCATTCTGTCGTTCGCAGGTATTAATGCTGGCGAGATCCTCGACACTCAACTGCGCGACGATCCGTTAGCTCCGATCGGCGCGTTGATGGAGCGCGACGGCTGGGTCATTCTCATCAACGAAAACCATACCTCCAACACGAGCATTCACTACGCGGAGAAACTTGCAGGGCGAAAGCAGTTCATCCGCTGGGCGCTGGTGGATGATCGCACGGTGGAATGTCACAACTATCCCGGCGATTCAGATGGGTTCGGCGCTATCGCGCCACACCTCAAAGAAGACACGGTTCGCGTGGACTTGGACAAGGCATTCGTAGAAGCCATGCCAGTCAGACGCGTTATCGATGTGGCGGTGGGTTTAATTAAAAACGATCCGCTCGCCTTGTTGTGCGAGCGGAAGGACTGCATGATGTGCAACGCTGTGCGGGGAATTTACGCGGTGGGGTGAATCACTGAAACGTGATCTCCTCCACGCGCCAGCTTTCTTCGCCGATCAACTTTTTGAGTCGTTCGAGCATCTCAGGGCAGACGCGCGTGGTGTCGTTGGGGAAGTCTATCAAGTGACCCGATCCATTTTCAAATATCTGAAAACTGAATCTATCGCGCCCGTGGAACGAGATCAGCGTGCCGTAGATGGTTTTGATTCGCCGCCTGTCGCGTTCTTTGTCGCCCGTCGAGCGCAGCATCACGGTGACCTGCTTCGGCGGATGTTTCTGGTCTTCTTCTTTGACCAGCGTGGTGTAAATGGATTTGAGGGATGTGACCACCGCTTCGCGCGCCGCGTCATCTTGATCCTGCCTCTCATCATTGATCTCAGCCTGAGCATTGATCGCTTCGACGCGCGGCGGCGTGACTTCATCGCTCTTCTTGAACTTCGGCTCAGGCTTGGACGCGATGGCGACCTCTTCAAAGGAGGGTTGCCATTCGTTGTCCCAACCGTCAGGGAAGTTATCGGGCGGAGGCGGCATTCCATCATCGTGGAGCGGGATGTTATCCCGCTTTTCACCACTTGGCGGGATGGCATCCCGCCCCACGGCATACGCAGGTGTTGATTCTGCAACTTGAGGAACTAAAACTGGAGGCGGGGTCTGCTTTTGTTGTTGCGCCATCGGCTTCGGTTGCGTGGACTTGATGTTGAGCGGCGTGACGGGCTTGGAGCGTGGAGTCGCTTGCGAGGGCGAGGCAGGTTTCCCCTGCGAAAGAAGGGGGCTTGTCGCGTCGAGTCGCGTCGAAGCATCATCCACTGATTCTAGAATCTTGATCTCGGTCCGAATCGCATCCACCAAAATTTTGGGCGGCGTGGAATTGGAATCCACTTTGCCTTCGACGATCACGATCTGACCGACGGTGAGTTGTTCGCGCGTTTGCGCCCACGTGCGCGGGAAGAGGACGAGTTCGATGTTGCCTTGAATATCTTCGAGCGTGACGAAACCCATCGGCTTGTTGGTCTTGGTCATGTACGGGCGGACGTTGGTGACGAGACCTGCAACGCGAACTTTTTCTTCGTGCGAGGCTTCGCCAAGTTGACCCGAAAAATAACTGACGATCTGCGCGAACGTTTTTTGATACGGCGTGAGCGGATGATCGGAAATGTATAAGCCGATGAGTTCGTGCTCCCAGTTGAGCATCTCGCGCTTGTCCACGTTGTTGACTTCGGGCAATGTGATCTCTTCGACGACGCCCGTTGTTGTGCCAAAGAGATTCATTTGTCCCGCATCCGCCGCGCGGAAGTGCGCGTTGCTGATCGAAACGATTCGGTCGAGCGAGGCAAGCAACGCGGCGCGATTGCCGAACGCATCCATCGAACCGACTTTGATGAGACATTCCAACGCGCGTTTGCCGACGGCGCGAAGATCCACGCGGCGGGCAAATTCGTTGAGGTCTTTGAACGTCCCGTTTTGGTCGCGCTCTTTGATGACCAACTCCACCGCGCCCTGCCCCACATTTTTCACCGCGCCAAGTCCGAAGCGGATGCTGGGTTTTTCTTGCCCTGCGACCGAAGGGGGTGACGAAGGGTCTTCAATTTGAAAATCCCAACCCGAAGCGTTGATGTCGATCGGCAGAACAGGCACGCCCATGCTCTTCGCGTCTGAAATATAGAACGCGACTTTTTCTGTTTGTCCCGCAGACGCGGAAAGCAGCGCGGTCATGTATTCGGTTGGGTAATTGGCTTTGAGGTACGCGGTCTGCACCGCGATGACGCCATAATCTGCCGCGTGACTCTTGTTGAATCCATACCTCGCAAACTCTTCCCAATCACTGTAAATGGACTCGGCAATGCTTTGTTCCATCCCCTGCGTCACTGCGCCTTTTACAAATTTCGCGCGGTGTTTATCAATATCTTCTTTTTTCTTTTTCGAGATCGCTTTGCGCAACTCATCAGATTCCGATGGAGTGTATCCCGCAAGTTCCACTGCGGCTCGCATGAGTTGTTCTTGATAAACAGGAATGCCGAACGTATCTTGAAAGATCGGTTGCAACGCGGGGTGACGATATTCCACGTCTGCTTCACCGTGCATACGCGCGATGTAATCGGGGATGAACGCCATCGGACCTGGGCGATACAACGCGACCATGGCGATGATGTTATCCAGCGTCTTCGGCTTCATCTGGACGATCCAGCGCGTCATGCCGCCGCCTTCAACCTGGAACAAGCCCGCGGTCTGACCCGCGCCCATGATCTCGAAGGATTTCGGATCATCGAGCGGAATATTATTCAAATCAAGTTTGACGCCATGACGTTTCTCGATCAGATCGCACGCCTTTGCCATGACGCTCAACGTGATGAGCCCGAGGAAGTCCACTTTCAACATGCCGAGCGAATCGAGGATGCCCATTTCGAACTGCGTCACCGTTTTGATCGGCGTCTCTTCCGAGCCAGACGTCGGACGATGTAACGGCAAATATTCGATCATCGGCTTGTCAGAGATCACCACGCCCGCCGCGTGAGTCCCCGCGTTACGCACAGTCCCTTCCATGCGAGCGGCGGTATCAATCAATTCGCGCAAGTGAGGTTGTTCGTTATAAATCTTTTTGAAATCAGGGATCGCAAGCGCGTCTTCCATTGTGGTGTTGCGTCCCGACACGAACGGCACGAGTTTCGCCACGCGGTCTACTTCAGGCAATGGAATATCCATCACACGCGCCACATCGCGCAGCGCGGCTTTCGTGCCCATCGTGCCAAACGTGATGATCTGCGCGACCTTATCGCTCCCATACTTGCGCGATGTGTATTCAAGCATTTCCGATCGGCGGTCGTCGCGAAAATCCAAGTCAATATCGGGCATTGAGATGCGCCCAGGGTTCAAGAAGCGCTCGAACAGCAGATCGTGTTGCAACGGGTCAACGACCGTGATCTCCAACGCATACGCGACGATCGAACCAGCGGCAGATCCGCGCGCGTTGTACCAAATCCCATTTTCGCGGGCGTGACGACACAAGTCCCACACGATCAGGAAGTAGGCGTCGAATCCCATTTTGTTGACTACGCCCAACTCATACTCGATTCTCTCGCGGACTTTCTGGCTGGTCGCCGATTCCCCATATCTTTTCCTCGCCCCTTCCTCGCAGAGATGGCGCAGGTAACTCGCCACCGTGAATCCAGCAGGGACGGGAAACTCAGGCAGGTGATAGCCTTTGAACGACAAGTCCACGTTACAGCGTTCGGCTATAAGGAGCGTGTTGTTCAGCGACTCGGGCACCTCGGCAAAGAGTCGGCTCATCTCAGCAGGCGCGCGGAGGTAGTACGAGTCGTCAGACATGCGCATCCGCTCGGGGTCCGAAAGAAGCGACTGAGTCTGGATCGCCAGCATGATGTCCTGCAAACGCGCGTCGTCTTGGTTGATGTAATGCACGTCGTTCGTCGCGATGAATTTTGCCGAATACTTCATCCCCATTTCGAGAAGTTTTTTGTTTAGGTCGGTGATCTCTTTGATGTTGTGTTGTTGCAGTTCGATGAAAAAGTTCTCGCGCCCGAAGACATCGTAATACCAATTCATCCGCTTGACGGCTTCTTCGTGATTCCCATCCAACAGCAAACGCGGAATCTCCGCCGACATGCACCCCGACGTGGCGATGATTCCCTCGGAATGTTTGGCTAGCAACTCATGGTCAATGCGCGGATAGTAATAGAAGCCATCGAGTTGCGCGGCGGATGAAATCTTGAGCAGGTTCTTGTAGCCTGTTTCATTTTCAGCGAGCAATAACAAATGCGAGGAGGTTCTATCCAGTTTGGAATCGCGGTCTTGCATCGTCCGCGCCGCCATGTACGCTTCCACGCCGATGATCGGCTTGACTCCCTCATTTGTGGCGGCTTTGTAAAAGTCCATCACGCCGAACATCGTGCCATGATCCGTGATGGCGACCGCGTTCATTTCCAATTCTTTCACGCGCTTGACAAGCTTCTTGATGTTCGAGAAACCGTCGAGCAGGGAATATTCGGTGTGAACGTGGAGGTGGGCGAAGGACATTTTAGTTTTGTAGTTTTATAGTTGGATAGTTTGATAGTTGGGCAGTTGAGCCACATAACTATCGAACTAATCGCGATTATAGCACGGGTGTTCGAGGATGAAGTTTAAAATATCTTGTCAAACAAAAAATCCTCCAGCGATTGGAGGATTTGATGAGCGCGGAGGGGATCGAACCCTCAACAAACGGCTTAAAAGGCCGCTGCTCTGCCATTGAGCTACGCGCCCGTCATCGAGCGAAGGGCATTCTAACACGGTGGAAAGTGAGCGTCAACGGAAAACCTTGTTTTACCGCTAAGTTCGCAAAGATCGCCAAGAAAAAAAGATTGAATCTTCGCGCCCTTAGCGTGCTTAGCGGTTAATTTCCTCACAACGTAAGACAACTAAATTTCAGTGCATCCACAAAATGGAGGCAGATATGGCTGACTTATTGCATGTGAATGAGCAAAGTTTTCAAGATGAAGTGATGAACGCCAGCGAACCTGTGCTGGTAGATTTTAGCGCGGTCTGGTGCCAGCCGTGTAAAATGCTCGACCCCGTTGTCAAACAACTGGCTGGCGAATGGGACGGCAAGGTGAAAGTGGTGAAGATTGACGCCGACGAGAATCCCAACCTTGTGATGAAATTCGGCGTGATGGGCATCCCCACCCTATTGTTCATGAAAAACGGCGAGATCAAAGAGCGGATCACCGGCTTTATGCCGAAAGAGAAACTGATCGCGCGGTTCAGCCCCCACTTTAGTTAAAACCTTTTCACCGCCAAGGGCGCGAAGAACGCAAAGAATCAAAAGATAAAAACTTTGTGTACTTCGTGTCATTTCGACAGGCTCAATGCGAGCCTTTGTGTTTAAAACTATTTCCTCATCAACATATCGAGTTCGGCAAGATCCACGCGAGAGCTCATATCGAAACTCATGGGAGAAACGGAAACCATCCGCTTCTTTCGCAGAACATACACATCCGAATCTTCCGGCTCGTTTTCGAAAACCCCGGCTTCGTGATAGCCAATCGTGCCGGGCTCGTCCCACGATGAACGCTCCGCGGGCATCGGCTCGTAATAGCGTTGACGAGAAATCCGCGTCAATTGCCACGGAGTATCTGATCTGGCATCGGAGGGCACCTCAACCTTGAGCAGGTCCACATCGAACGGAAACTTTTTCTCCAGCAACATGCGGGCAAACTTCCCGGCAAACTTCGCGGCTATCGGGAATTCCACATCGGTGGAGTACGAAAGGTGATACTTTGAATCGGTTTCCAAAGAGATCGCCAGCGAGGGGATTCCCAGCGACGCGGCTTCGAGTGCCGCGCCTATCGTGCCGGAGATCGTCACACCTGAAGCGACGTTCTCGCCGTAATTGATCCCCGAAACGACAAGGTCAGGCTTGCGCTTCATCACATCATAGATCCCGTGGAGGACAGCCTGCGCGGGACTCCCGCCCACCGCGAACACGCTCCATTCCTGACCGTTGACCTGCACGCGCTCCTCGCGAATGATCCCATCGGACGTGTTGGGCAGACTGCGCCCCATGCCGGAAGATTGGTCGCGCGGCGCGGTGACGGTGACATACCCAAGGTCCGAAAGAGAAGCGGCAGCCGCCCAAAGTCCGGGGGATTGAATCCCATCATCATTCGTCAAAAGGATTTGTGGTTTTGTGGTTGACATAACTCTTCCTATCTTTGCTATTGCAAATAAAAAGGAGCGGATAACCGCTCCTCATCATCGTGGCGCCCTCGGCGCGACTCGAACACGCGACCTATTGCTCCGCAAGCAAGCGCTCTAATCCACTGAGCTACGAGGGCATTTGGCAGGCGGGGATTTTAATTCAGATTCAACGAGGGGTCAAGTGAAACGCTATGAGCGCCAATGTGGCATAGAGAAGTCATTTCTATGAACTAGTTTTAAGAATTCGGGGACAACTTCGGGGTCGAATAATTTTCCGGTTTGTTCTTTGATGTATTCGATGGCTTTCTGCTTTGTCCATGCATTCCGATACGGGCGCTCGGAGGTCAGGGCGTCGTATACATCGGCAATCGAAAACACTCGGGCTGAAAATGGAATTTGCTCGCCCTTGAGATTGTCCGGGTAGCCGGTGCCATCCCATCGTTCATGATGCCAGTGTGGAATATCGAGAGCAGGGGATAAATAGCTGATCGGGGTTAGTAATTCTACGGCAACGGCGGGATGTTTGCGCATAATGTTCCACTCATCTTCTGTGAGCGGACCGGGTTTGAGGAGAATGTCATCAGGAACGGCGACCTTGCCAATATCATGGAGGATGGCCCCACGACGAATATGGATCAACTTCTCCTTTGCCACACCCAAAGCAAGAGCAAGTTGCACCGTCATATCTGCTACTCGGCGGGTGCGTCCTTCAGTTTCCCGATCCCGAAAGTCCAAGGTGCGCAACCAGCCTTCGATGGTCGAATCGTATGCCAAACCCAATTCCGCATTGGATTTTTGCAGGTTTTCGAACAAAATGGCATTGTCGATGGCTATGGCTCCCCTCCCTGCAAGAATGTCGAGAAATTCAAGCCACGTTGCGTCAGGGTTTAGAATCGATGAATGAAATACCTCCAGCACACCGAGAATGCGTCCCTTTGTGATAAGTGGCAAGCCCATGTAGGAGACGAATTTTTCACCTTGTAGATATGAGGGCATGTCGCCGCCCTGCGCGTTCCCGGCGATGTTCGGGATGTGGATACGTTTTCTTTCCAATGCTACTTGTCCTGCGTATCCAGTCCCGAGTTTTAGAAAGACTGATGGGTGAGTGCGCGCGCGGAATCCTCTCGATGCCGCTAGAGTAAGTAGGTTGGTTTCGGGATTCATCAGTAGGAGGGCGGAAGCATTCGCAGGCAAGAGGGCGTTTGTCTGTTCCAGCAGGAGGGGGAGGAGCAGGTTCAAGTCGAGGTTGGAAGCGATGGCGAGATCAAGGCTTCGCAATCCGGTCATCCGCTGCAACTGTTGTTGCATTCTCAATTCAGATTGTTTGTATTTTGTTATATCTCTCGAGAACAAGATCTGTTGAGAGGGGGAAAGGCAGGTTAATCGCCCGTCGAACCAAAATTTCTGGCCATCGAAGGTGGTTAGTGAATACTCAAATGGAAGAATATGCCCGCTTTGATAAAACTCCTCAAGCCCGCCTGGATATTTGCTGATGGGAAGCAGTTCGCCAATTCGCTGGTAGTGAAATTCCCCTGAAAAATTTTCAGCTAGGTGAGGGGCGGTCAGCTTGTAATCTAAGATATTCCCGCGAGCGTCTAATACTACAACCAGATCGGCGGAGGATTTGAGGATCGATTCAAGCAGGGATTCTGCCGGGCGTGCTGTCAATTGATTGTCCATCAGGTATTAAAATAAAAACACGGCGGACGCGGGGCACGGTGTATCCCTTGTCACCATGCCCCCCAATTCCACCGCGTCACCAAGGGTGAGCCAATTTGGTTAGACACCTTGCAGTGCCTGGTTTACCTGTTGGGCAAAATCAGCCAGATCTTCAGCCCGTATCGATTTGATGATGGATACTTCTCGATCGGACAGGGCAAAGGGTTGACCCAAGTATCCGTTCGCGAGCGCTTCTTCCGGGGTTTTGAGGAGTGTTTCGCGGAATTGCCCGCTAACTACAGCTGCGGCAAATAAGCGATGGAGTCCTCCGCGTTTGGCGGGTTGCTGGCTATAGCCCATGGATGGTTTTTTGTAGGTGTCAAAGGTGAGCAATGCCATGGTAATCTCCTAGCTCGAAATCAATAGCTTACCGGCCGCCAGTGCAACCATCGGCAGGGGATCGGCGCCCACCAGTGCAACCATCGGCAGGAGATCGGCGCCCTCCGGTGCAACCATCGGCAGGTGTATGCAGAGAGAATTTATTGTTCATGGGATATTTCCTCTTTCTTTCAAATTTTTCCCATGATACTCGCCCCCAGGCTACAAAACAGGCTACAAAATCAGTATAGACAAATATAAAGGATTACATGGTTAATTCGGCGTATATTTTGTCAAAATCTTCGGAAGGAGACAGTCCCAACTCGTTCATTAGCAAGGTTTTATACTCATGATACCGATGCACAATAGCCCCGCGGTCACCTATCGCCGCGTATGCCCGCAATTCGATCTGACAGATCGCTTCATTGTAACGATCCTGCTCAACCGCTTTCTTGCAAGTGGCGAGACATTCCTGAAATTGATTTGTATCCAGATATAGTTGTGCAAGCTCATCCAAAACAGAACGATAGATACGTCCCAACCGTTCCCGCTCGATCAGGACCCAATCCGCGTCAAGATCAGCGAGATATGGACCTTCCACCAATTCTGCCGCTTTGCGATATAGCCCGATTCGTTCGATTAAATCCTGAGTCTGGTAGACTTTCTTCAAGAAGGACTCAAACGCATCTACATCATACTCATAGTCCATCGCGCGATTGAATCGGTAATATTCATCCTCAAACAGGATCGCATTTCGTCCTACAGCGCGACGAAGCCAATAAATACCGTGCTTGAACTTTGTCCGTATTGTGTCTGGATCATCGATATCGGGCCATAAAATCTCAGCCACTTGTTCTTTTGTAACCGGTTCCTGGTTGTATAAAAAATAAAAGAACAAATCCCGAACCGATTGCGTGCGCCAATCGGAAACGTTCACCGCCCTGCCGCTAACAACAACTTCTGCGCGCCCTAACGCCTTGATTTTAATGCTAGCAGTGGGCATTTGAATGGTTTGAGCAAACCTGCGCAGAATCCTTCGCACAGATGGTAATCTCTCGCTCAATGCTAGGGAATTTTCAAATAACCTGCTGAACTGGCGTCCAATACTCATGTCTGTTTGTAGTAACGCCAACCAAGATGAAGCCTGGTGCAGGGCAACCAGCAAGGCATGTTGCAAGTGATTTGTGCCATCAACAATATTTTGAAATTCCAGCCGGGCTTTGTCTTTCTCTGCAGAATGATTGTATGCAGCCATCAGCCATACCACAGACCAGCAATATTCCACATCGCGGCCGTCTTGTAGAAAACGCGATTTGCTGTCATTCAGGTGGATGATAGCTTTTTTGAAATCACCATTTATGAAACAAAGCCTGCCTTGTAGCAAAGCCCACAAACCACGTTCATAACTGGAAGGATTAATTTTTAATTTCTTCTTAAATTGTTTGAGCAGTTCATCAGCTGTGTTTGCGTCGTTTATTAAAAGCGCCAAATTCGCGCGCGCCAAGATCAGGTAGCTTACAATAAAAACAGCGGAACAACTTTCAGCCACAATGCTTGCTTGTTCATAGGCGCGTTCGGCGGCATCAAACTCTTCGATTTCAGTATATAGATCGCCCAACCCGGTCAGAATCAACGCCTCGGCGTGTTGATTACGGCTATTGCGAGCGCACTCAAGCCCTTCTTCAAAACTATCCGAGGCGAATTCATATTCGCCAACTTGTAAGTAAAGAACCGCGAGATTGTTCAAGGTGTTTGCCTGGGTATAAAGATTTTTTTCGCGACGTAATCGATTTAACGCTTCTTGATACAAATTCTTTGCAACTTCGACATCTCCCATAGTCGCTCGAACCATGGCTGTCTCCACTAACAACATCGAAATACTGCCGGTTTCCTTTAGCTCGTTGTAGAGGTGAAGTGAACGTTCAAGGTCTTCGACGGCATTGCGTGCCTGCCCCAAACGATAATGATTTAATCCTCGGGTTCGTAACGCTTCCGCATAAAGCGTTTGCATCGACATATCCGTTTCGGCTATTTTGAGGGCATTATTTACATCTTTGATCGAATCGTCATATTTCGCAAGCAATCGCAGGGCATGCGCGCGCCGGATCAACGCAAGAGCCAGACCGCTTTGGTTATGCTCCTTGTGGTACGTTTCAACTGCAATATCGAGCAAAGCGTTTGCTTCGGGTAAATTCCCTTTCATGGCAGAGACCATGCCCCGTAGTGAAATTAAGCCCGGCTTCGAACGGATAACAGCCGGCGGCAGGCTGTTGACCCAACCTTCCAGAGTGATTAGCGCCGTTTGCAACATTGGCGTGCCAGCCCGTTCGATCAACTCTGCAAGCGCGTTGGGGTTGTTTAACTGTTTGCAGGTGTAATAGGCTTTTTCCCACTCGCCCTCCGCTTCGTGCGCGGTGACCATTCTCTCCAGTATGAACGGTATATCTTCGGGGTATTCTTCTCGCAGGCGGCTTTGCAAAAACTCACGGAAAAGAGGGTGATAGCGGAGCCAGCGCCCATCTTCCAAAGGTAGAACGAACAAATTTTTGTCCAAAATGAAGCCCATCAGGTTAAGCCAATTTTGTGGCGCGCCATAAAATGGACCAAGCACGATCTCGCAGAACTCTGCGTTGAACTCCTCCGGCAGGCATGTCCGCAGAAGGAACTCGCGCACATGCCGAGGTTGCTGGTCGAGCACCTGTTTTCCCAAATACGCAAACGTATCTGCGCCGGAGAATTGCACATCGGTGGAATTGGAGAGCACCATGCCGGTGATCCACCCGCCCGATTTCTCGACAAATTCGTTCGCCTTATCATCCGCTAGATACTTGCGGTGGTTCTGAATGTATAGAGCCTGGATTTCGCGCGGTTGGAACGCCAGGTCGGTGTGGTTCAACCCCTTCACCTGCTCGCGAGCCACCATCAGGGTGACATCATCGAGTTCCGGCAGAGTGCGCGACGAAATGATGAGGTGACAATTCTCATCCACCAATTGCAGAAAACGATTGACCAGCGAAGCAATCACCGGCACATCATCCAACAAGTGAAAATCATCGATGATCACGAAGTAGTCGCCTTCCGCCTGCTCGTATAACTCGTTCGTCAGGGCAACGAGAAGCGCTTCCGCGTCACTTTCCATCGATTTGAGATTGTTCAACAATGGGTGAGACGCTTCGCCCACTTTCGGAAAGCGTTCTGCCAGCGACGCGATCAGGTATGCCATGAACCTCTGCGGATCACGATCCAGCGGATCTAATGCCAGCCAGCACACCGGGACTTTTGCCTGCTGGGCAAGGTCGATGAGCAGTGACGTTTTTCCATACCCCGCGCTGGCAGAGAGCAAGATCAACTTGTTTTCCAGAAACCCGTTCATTTTTTCCAACAAGCGCGGGCGCGTGAGCAGTTCCCGCCGGCGGTTCGGGATAATGATCTTTGTTTTACTGATCGGGATGGATGATTTTGCCATTGCGTGAACTTGTTTTTTCGGCGCTGCCGACGCGCACAGATCGTTCCAATTCGAATTTCATCACACTTTCGCGCTTTTAGGGAGACTTTACAGTAAGGACTTTTTTAATTCTTCCAGCATTTGCGCATGGATGCCAGGGGCTGTGGCGAGAATGGATAACGGAGGCGTCAGATAATCCTCTCCGCCATGCGCGTTTGTTACGCGCGCGCCAGCCTCTTCGCAGATCAACCCGCCCGCCGCCACATCCCACGGATGCAGGGAAAGTTCCCAAAACCCGTCGAGCCGCCCCACGGCGGTATATGCCAAGTCCAACGCCGCAGAGCCGAGCCGGCGCACGCCTTGTGTCAACTTTGCGAGATGGTAAAAATTCGACATGTTATCCTGCTTGGTGTTCCATGTATCGTAGGGAAACCCAGTCACGAGCAGGCTCTTCTGTAATTCAGTGGTGACAGCCGGTTTGATCCTTTTGCCGTTCAGGTATGCCCCACTGCCGCGTTCCGCACAGAACATTTCGTCACGGAGCGGGTCGTACACCGCGCCAAACGTCAAAGCGCCGCGAAATGCGTAGGCGATGGAAACAGAAAAAATCGGGAGGTGATGCGCGTAATTCACCGTCCCATCCAATGGGTCGATGTACCAAACATGTTCATCATCGCCCTGAATTACCCCGCTCTCCTCGGTGAAGAGGTGATGCCCGGGAAAATCCGATTGAACTTTCCCAAGCAGGAAGGCCTCGGATTGATGATCGACCTCGGTGACGAGATCGATGACGCCTTTATATTTCACCTCGTGTTCCTTGTCATACCCGTCGCGCAGGATCGCTCCCGCTCCTCGCGCAAGTTCTTCGATATACGATAACGTTAGTTGCATAAGACTCCCGGAAAATGTTGCGGCGGGTGTTCGCCCGCCGCAATTGTGAATGAACTATTTTTTCAATTCGTCGAGCGTTTTGTAAATATCGTAGAGTTCGTTCTGTATTTCATCGCGGTCGCGCATCGATTGTTGTAACAGCGCTTCGAAGGCCGGTCTCTGGTCGGCGGGCAGAGTGCCGAGCAGCCTCTCAGCCCGCGCGATCTGCGTATTTTTATGACGCAGTTTATTTTCGAGACGCGTGCGGTAACCTTGATAGAATCTTTCCATATCCAGCGGCTGGGGTTGGGTAAACGGTTGCTGGGTTACCAGTTCGGCGACGGTGAGTAGGAAATCCTCGGTATCGATAGGTTTTTCCATGAAGCGCGAGGCGCCGAGGCTCAGGGCAAAATCCTTGTCCTCCGGTGTAACATAAGTGGCGGAAAGAAAAACGACCGGGATGGCGCGTGTTTCGTGATTGAGTCGCAATTTTTGCACAAAGGCATAGCCATCCAACTTGGGCATCAAAATATCGGTGATGATTAGCGCGGGTCTTTGCCGCGCAACCACTTCGAGCGCCTCCTCCCCGTTGCGGGCGGTCAGCACAGAATAGCCTTTAAAGCGCAGAGTCACTTCGAGCAGTTCGAGAACATTGGGGACATCCTCGACGATCAAGATGGGTCCATAGGCGGCGCACATGACCCGATTTTACCGTATCCCTAGGATGGTCAAACACGCCTCCTGCTCTGACATGAAACTGCTACAGTTCCCCGGCGCGATTCGCGCCCTCAACGACTTAACCCTGCCAGATGCGCGACCCCAACGCCGAGCAGGCAAATTCCACGGCGATCTTCGCGGTCTGATTTCTTTCATCAAGAATAGGATTCACTTCCACAACATCCATGCCAATGAGCTTGCCGGTTTCTGCCACTACTTCGCACGCCAGATGTCCTTCACGATAGGTTAACCCGCCGGCTACCGGGGTGCCCACACCCGGAGCAAAGCGTGGGTCGAGCGCGTCTAAATCCATCGAGAGGTAGATTCCATCCACATCCCGGCTGACGCGTTCGATGCATTGTTCCAGCGCGGCGACCATGCCGATACGGTCTACCTGTTCCATGCTGAGAACGAGCGCCCCGGCAGAGCGCAGGTTTTCTTTTTCACCGGAATCGAGATCGCGCGCGCCGATGATGGCGATCTTCCCGGGGTCGATGACCGGAACCGGCTCATCGTAAAGCGCGGTCAGGCGCGGGTCGCCGAGTCCGCACAGGGCGGCAAGCGACATTCCGTGAATATTTCCCGAAGGGGTGGTGAGGTGGGTATTGAAATCGCCGTGCGCATCCAGCCAGATCACGCCGATTTTCTTTTGCTTCGCCGCGCCGCGCACGGACCCAATCGAAAGGCTATGATCCCCGCCCAATACAAGAGGGAAGCGTCCGTTCTGTATCGAGGTGGCAACCGCGCCCGCCACTCGCCGGCTCATCGGCACAATGCAGTCGATGTATTTAAGTTTAGGGTCGGTGATCGAACAGGTTTCTTGAATCGCCACTTCCACATTGCCTTTATCCTCCACCGCATGACCCAGACTTTCGAGGCGTTGTCGAAGGCTTGAATATCGAATTGCGCTTGGACCCATATCCACGCCGCGGCGATCCGCGCCGAGGTCGATCGGCACGCCGATGATGTCTATTTGCATTGGTTACTCCTAAAATGGATTTGAACCGTTCTCACCCTGGCGGTGAAAAAGGCTTACAAACTAAACATGGTCACCTTATTTTTACCGGCATCCTTCGACCGGTACAAAGCCCGGTCTGCGGCTTGCAAGAGAAATTCATCCGTGTTGCCGTGCTGTGGGTAGGATGCCACGCCAGCCGAAAAGGTGGCGCTCAATTTCATGTCTTCATACTCGATGGTCGTATCCGCAAAATCCTGACGCCACGTTTCGGCGCGTTCATACGCTTTTTCAAGCGTGGCGCCGGGCATGAGGATCACAAACTCCTCGCCGCCGAAGCGGCAAACCACGTCCCCTTTACGCGTGTGTTGAACGAGAAACGCGGCAATCTTCTGCAGGACAATATCTCCGCATTTATGACCGTAGGTATCGCTGAACATTTTGAAATTGTCCATATCCATGATGACCACGGAAAGAGGCGTCCCATCGCGTTCTGCCCGCGCCACCTCCTGCGACAAAAATTCATTCATATAACGACGGTTGTACACTTCCGTCAAAGGATCGCGGATCGCCTGTTCCTGCAACTCGTCGCGCAGTTGATTGATCTCCTCCAATTGGCGTGTGAGGGTTTCATTGGCAAAGGTAAGATCGTTTTCCAGCCATTTATGTTCCGTGATGTCGTGCGCCACGATCACACGTCCCTCGAGCTGGTTCCCCGAATTGTATAAAGCGGTCACCATCACTTCCAGCGCGCGGGGCGGGTCTCCAGGAATTTGGATCTCGTTCCGCGACTCATTGGCGCCGAGGAAGTGATGGAGAAGTTCGGGCCAATCGTGAAATACATCCAGCGGATCTTTCCCGATGATCGCATCCATACTTTTGCCTAACATTTTTTGCGCTACGGTATTCGCATCCACAACAACGTCCTGGGCATTTACCACAAAGACCATCTCAGGAATATGTTCGAGCACGGTATGCCGCGCAATGGGGATGAGATTGAAGATGCGAAGCCCAAACACGCCGATGACGATCAGTGCGGCGGAGACCATGAAAGAGATGGGCGTAAGGTCAATGTGAAGCGCGGATTTCGGTAGAAAACTGAGCGCCAGTTGATACACCACATTAACCAAAGTCGGGATCAAGACTGCGGCGATCAACACATACATCTGCCTGCGATAGATATTTCGATGCTGTATTGCGCGTCGGATGAGTAAGACGATCGCCGCCAGGCTCGCAAGATACGTATAAATGACGGCAACAAAGTACCACGATCCGCGCTCGATGATCAACGGACCGCCGCCCTCAGAGACCTGCCGGACGGAGGCATAATACAAGTGGAACCACTGCGTTGAAAATAGAAAGAGGAGCGAGAGCGCCGGAATGATGAAAAATAAGGAGGCGGTATATCGGTTTAGCCACCCATCCAGCCGGTTGTACCGCAAGGCAAAAAAGAGCCAGAAAATAGGGGTGGAAAGGATACCGATATTTTCAATTTTGAGCCAGAACAATTTCGCTTCCAGCGATGTGGCAAGCGTGATCATGGCGTAGGAAAAGTTCCACACAGCGAGCATGACCAGCATGACAAGTAATGACCTTCGCCCGGGCGCGTGCGGTCTGCGCGTCAAGAGGGCGGCAATGAACAAAGCCGCCAGCGAGTTTATTAATAAGATCGAAGCAAAGATAATCCACTCAAGGCTCAAGAATACACACCTGCATTTTGGATAAAAAAAGGCGGGTTTCCCCGTCTTTTCGGTTCAAGCAGTCCTATAATACCCTACATCCACTGAATACACCCTTCCACGTTTGATAACTTGTCTGACTAAATTTGTCCCATAGCGATAGCCCAAGTGACGATACTCCGGCACGTTCAGAATTAACATGTCTGCTTGTTTGCCGACTTCGACAGACCCGATCAAATCGGACCTTCGGATTGCGTGCGCGGCGTTGATCGTCGTGGCGACGATGGCTTGGGCGGGCGTGATCTTCATCGCGCGACAGGCAAGCGCGATGACAAACTGCATTGATTCATTCCACGTGGTGCCAGGGTTGCAATCGGTGGCGAGGGCAAAGTAGGCGTCGGCGGCGATTAACTTTTGAGCGGGCGTGTAATGATTTTCAGCAAGCCCGAATGGCGTGCAGGGAAGCGACACGGCAACGGTTTCAGATTTTGCAAGCGTGGCAATATCCGCATCGGAGGTGACGACGAGATGATCGGCAGAGGCGGCTCCCAATTCTGCCGCAAGTGATGCGCCGCCGAGGTTGTCGAATTCGTCAGCGTGGATCTTGATGGGGAATCCCAGCGACACAGCCCCACTCAGGATCTGACGCGATTGGTTTAAGTCGAAGGCTTTGGTCTCGCAGAACACATCCACAAAAGGAAGTGAAAGTCGCGGCGCGTGAGTCTCCCACCATTCTTGAAGCATCGGCAACATCGTGTCACAGACGAGGTCGGTGTAGCCTTGCGGGTTGTCCTTGTATTCGGGCGGGATGGCGTGCGCGCCGAGGAACGTGATGGCGAGGTCGAGCGGCGACTCGTCGTCGAGGGCGAGCAGGGCTTTGAGCAGGCGCAGTTCGGTGGCGGTTTGCAGACCGTATCCCGTTTTGGCTTCGGCGGTAGTTGTGCCGTGAATGAACATGCGGAGGAGGCGCGAGCGACTCTGCGCGATGAGAGTCTCCATGTTGGCGGCACGCGTCTTCTTGACCGTGGAAATGATTCCGCCGCCCTCCGCTAGAATCTCGAGGTACGGCTTGCCCGACATTTTTTTCTCGAACTCATCCGCGCGGTCGCCCGCCCAAATGAGATGCGTGTGCGGATCAACAAAGCCAGGCATGAGGACGCATCCGCTGGCGTCGAGAGTCGGTTCGTCGGGATACGTGGCTTTGAGTTCAGGTGTTGTTCCAACGGCAACAATTTTTTCATCGTGGACAACGACCGCGCCATCTTCGATGATGCCAAGGTTGCCGAGAGCGTGTCCGCGCTGGGGACCGCCTTGCAGGGTGAGGAGTTGGGAGGAGGAGTGAATGAGCATGGGAGGAAAAGAGATTAGAAAACAGGTACTTTATTTGAGCAGTGTTACAGATTCGGCGATATCGTCCATGATCGGGAAGAGTTCCCCGGCGAATTCTTTGGGTGTGACGAGTTGGACCATAATTAACGCCTCGCTGGTTTGGAAAACGAGCATGTGCGATTGGGCAGAAATTGTGCCGCCCGTGGAGGTGGGCGTATCCTGAATAAACTCTACCACGCCGATTTCCACGCCGCTTGCGCTGGTAACCACCAGTTCATCCATTTCTATGATTGTCGCGCCGCCCTTTTCCATCTCTTCTTCGAGGAAACCTGTGACAAACGAGACAGGCAACCCGGTCAAAAATTTGTCCTTGATGGCGGTGATGGTGAGATTGGAGCTAAACCCTTTTACAATGTATTTTGAATCTTTGTTGACGGCGATCACGCGAATGATATCGGGATCGAGATCTTTGAACGCATCCGCCGATGCTTGTAATTCGGGGTTCTCCTCCGCCATGTTGTTCAGAATCCCGGTGATATCTTTCGCGCTGAGAGGGATAATGAACCAATCGGAAGGAAGAGTAAGTTGAAAATTGTTGTCGTGATCGATGAATGTCGTTGTCCCATTGGATTCCTGGCGCGTTTCAATCCCTGTGGGCGCCGGTGTGGGGGTTTGTGTTTGTGTAGGGGTCGCGCTGGGAGTGACGGTGGGGCTGGGCGTGAAGGTTTGTGTAGGCGTGGGAGTTTCTGTGGCAAAAAGATTGGGCAGGTTTGAAAACCCGCATGAAATAACGGCCAGGGAGAGGAACAATACGAGAACCGTAAAACCGAACAAACCTTTGCGTTTCATCTTATCCTCCTACAGATAGGAATAAGAACTCCCGGTCATTATAACCGGGAGCAGGCGCATGAACTTTCACAAAGCCGAAATGTTGATCTTTCGATCAAATATTTCTTGTGCTTCGCGGGTCGAGCGCGTCGCGCAAACCGTCGCCAATGAAGTTGATACACAACACGGTTAGCATGATCATCAACCCCGGGAAAAGCCATAACCACGGCGCGGTTTGAAGATACTTCACCGCACTATCGAGCATGTTGCCCCAACTGGCGGTGGGCGTTTGCACGCCCAAGCCGAGGAAGCTCACGTACGCTTCGCTGGTGATGGCGTTGGCAACTCCCAATGTGGATGAAACGATGATCGGGGCGATGGTGTTGGGTAAAAGGTGTTTGAAGATGATGCGCGCGTCTGAAACGCCGAGGGCGCGCGAGGCGGAGATGTAGTCCATTTCTTTCAACGATAGCACATTGGCGCGCACGATACGGGCGAGATACATCCAACTGGTGAACCCGATCACGAGGATGATCACGACCACGCTCCCGCTGAACGCGCGCCCGAGGAATTGAATTTCGGGAACGCTCCCGCCGATGGCTTTCGATAGCACGATCAACAAAAACAGGCTGGGAATGATCAACATGGCTTCGGTGACGCGCATGAGAACATCGTCCACCCAGCCTCCGAAATATCCCGCCACCGCGCCAACGAGCACCCCCACGATCACCTCGACGATTACGGCAAAAATACCAATGGTGAGCGAGATCTGCCCGCCATAGATAGTGCGGGCAAGGATATCGCGCCCGATCGTGTCTGTGCCAAACGGGTGCTCGCGCGATGGCGGCTGGAGTTTCTGCGCGGTATCGTTGCAGTTGGCGTACGCTTCGGCGGTTAGGAATTCGCCGGTGGGGACGCAAATGCCGCGCGAGAATACAAGCCCTCCCAGCCAAATGTAGAGGAGCAATACGATCATCCCGCCGAGGGCAAAGAGCGCGGCTTTATGCTTGCGAAACCTGCGCCACATCAATTGACCGGGGGTGAGCGGTTGGTTTTTCATGCCTTCGCTGGCTGATGTTTCAGGGAGTGTGATGGTTGTCATAGGAACATCTCCCGGTTAAGCGATGCGGATGCGCGGGTCAAGGAACGAGTAGGCGATGTCGGTAACGAGTTGAAAAAACACCACTGCTAACCCGGTCATCATCAAGATGCCCATCAATACAGGAAAATCCGATTGCGAGATGGAGGTGACGAATAACCGCCCGGTGCCTGGCCAGGCGAAGATGGTCTCCGTCAACACAGCGCCGGCGAGCAGGAAGGGAATATCCAAACCGATGAGCGTGACGAACGGTAGCGTCGCGTTGCGTAGGGCATGTCTGATCACGACGATGTGTTTTTGCAGTCCTTTGGCGCGCGCTGTGCGAATGTAATCAAGTCCGAGCACTTCCAACATGGAGGAGCGCACGTACCGGCTATACCCGGCAATGCTGATGATCGAGAGGGAAACCACCGGCAGGATCATGTGCAGGGCGATCTGCCCGGGCGTGCGCCCTACCTGTGGGTCGAACATGCCGACAGTGGGGAGGTATGGCAAGCCCCATTCTTTGAAATTGATGCTGAACAAGTACATGAGCAATAATGCCAGCAGGGGAATCGGCATGGCATACCCGATGAATGAGAATCCGGTAAATAGGTTGTCGAACAACGAATATTGACGCACCGCCGAATACACCCCGAAGGCGAGCGAGAAAACGATAATGACGATCTCGACCACTCCCATCAATAGCAAGGTATTGGGCAATCGCTCGGTGACGAGTTCTGAAACAGGGCGTTTGTTGATGAGTGAATTGCCAAAGTCGCCGCGCAACACACCCAGGCGTTTGCCCGGTGTTTCAGGAACGCCGTCTCCATCCATGTCGATCTTCATCCAATCGTTGCCGGCGAGCCACACTACGTATTGAACGTACACGGGTTGATCCAGCCCCAATTGGCGTCGGAGGCGCTCTCTGTCGGCAGGTTTCGGAGGCGTGCGCACTCCCAGCGAAGCGATCGGGTCGCCGAATGCCTGCATCAAAAGAAACAATACCAGGCTGATCAGAAAGAGCTGAGGGATGGACTGGAGGATGCGCCGAATGATGTAATTGACCATGACGACCGCCTGTGTTGTAACAAATCGGCGGACAGGATGATTTTGTAATCTTCCTGTCCGCCATTTACTGTGTTGATTTACTCGCTAATCGACCATTCGTGCGCGTTCCAGAATGGCGACGCCCCGGAGAATTTCACTCCCTGCAGGCGATTGCTCACTGCCCAGAGATCGGGGTCCTTCCACAGACCTACCCAAACTACGTTATCGAACATGATCTGCCCGATCTGATAATAGAGTTGCTTGCGGGCTTCCGGGTCGGTTTCGGTGGCTTGCTGGTCGAACAACGCGTCTAGTTCGGGGTTGCAGTAGCCCTGCCAGTTTCCGCCGTCCGGGTTATCTGGTCCGACAACCTGCGAACACAGCCAGTAAGAAGATTGTTCCGGGTCGGGGAAGCTGGTCACATCTGACCATTCGGCAATATCATAATTGCCGGTGGCGATCGGTCCGCCATCTGCGTAGCTGTTGAAGAAATCGTCGCCATAGTTCACCAACTCGACGCCGATGCCCACCTGCCCCCACATCTGTTGCACAACGGCTTGCACATCCTTGCGCAACTGCCGCTGGTTGGAAATATAGCGCAATACCAACTCCACGCCGTCTTTATCGCGCGTGCCATTGCCATTTGAATCCACCCAGCCAGCCGTTTCGAGCAGGCTACCCGCTTCCTCTGCGTTGTAGGGGTAGGGTGAAATATCCGGGTTTCCGTAAGGAGGCGTGCTGTCCCAGAAGGTGGCGGGGACTGCGGTGAGCCCTCCGAGCAGGTCGTTTACGATCTTCTCGCGGTCGGTGGCCATTACGATTGCCTTGCGCACATTTACATCCAGCATGGCAGGATGAGCGGTCTCAGGATCGAAATTCAAGAACCAGCCTTCATCGTAACCGGAAGGTTGCGTCACGAATGTTGCTTTGCCGCTCGAGTTGATGGCATCGGCTTGCGACCAATCGAGAAACGTTCCGATATCGGTATCGCCAGCCAGAATGGCAACCTCCTGCGCGGCATCGTCCGCAATGCGGATGAACACTTGCTGTAACTTCGCGGGGCGAATCCAATTTGGGTTTGCTTCGAAGATCAAATGGCTGTCGGTTTCCCATTCTGTGAAAACGAACGGACCCACTCCAACAGTTGGCGCGGTATTCCACGCGGCGTTATCGAGCGTGCCATCCGCATCAAAGACCGGGCGCAACACATGTTCTGGCAGAACACCGGTATTGAACAGCGTAGTCAGCCAGGCGGCGAACGGCGCGTTGAAGTGAACTACCAGCGTCGTATCCTCGGGCGCTTCCATGCTGGTCACATAATCCGCGTAGGGATAGGTACTGCTGACCACATTCTTATCCGATACAAACATTTCGTAGGTGAAGACGAAATCGTTCGCGGTCACGGGCTCGCCATCGCTCCATAGAACATCGTCGCGCAGTTTGATTGTGAGGGTCATGCCGTCTTCGCTCAGTCCGCCATTGGAAGCAGAAGGGATCTCTGCCGCGATTTCTGGTATGGCGTTATTATCTGAATCGAACGACCATAAACCTTTCAGCCACAATTGGGTGGTAATGCTGGAAAACCATTGAGTTTGATAGAGGGGGCTGAGTGTGGTTGGTTGTTGCACAAAGGTGACAACCGCGATACCGCTCTGAATGGGCGCCGCCGGTTCGGTGGCGGCGGGTTCTGTCGCTTCGGGCGCAGCCGGTTCGGTTGAAACGGCTGGAGGTTCGGTTTCGGCGCCTCCACCGCAAGCCGCCAACACCATGCTCGCAAGAACGAGCAGGGACAGTAAAACGTACAGGTTTCGTTTCATGTTTCTCCTCCAAGAAAGATGGGTTCGTTTTTCAATGAGTGGTAAATGGGTAGAAAGGCATCTGTGGCGGGTAACCTCCTGCTATATGAATTAAATAGCATTCACCTTGCCGCCTGTGGATGATAACGATCCTTCCGACGGGCGGGTTGATACGCGACTTCGGGGTTCTCTAGCTGACGTGCGCCAGGCGCGGGTCGAGCGCGTCGCGCAGACCATCGCCAAGTAAATTGAATGCAAGCACGGTTAGCATGATCGCAAGTCCGGGATAGAAAACAAGATGCGGAGCGGTGAACACCTGGTTGCGTTCTTGTCCTAACATCGAACCCCACTCCGGTGTTGGGTGTTGGGCTCCCAGCCCGAGGAAGGAAAGAGCGGCAGTCTCCAAAATGGCGGAGGCAATCCCCAGAGTCCCTTGCACGATCAATGGTGTTAACGCGTTGGGGAGAATTCGTCGAAAGAGAATTTCGTAGGTATTTCCCCCCAGCGAACGCGTGGCAGAGACGTAATCCATTTCGCGCACCGAAAGCACACTGCCACGCACAACCCGCGCATACGCGGGGATCGAGACGATACCAATGGCAAGCAGCGCGTTGATCAACCCGGGCCCCAGCACGGTAACGATGGCAATGGCAAGTAACAAGGATGGGAAAGCCAGCACCACATCCATCACGCGCATGATTGTGTTATCTACCCAGCCGCCAAAATAGCCGGCCAGCGCGCCAAGGACTGTGCCAATGAGAATGGAGAATGAAACGGTGGCAAACCCGATCACAAGGCTGATGCGGGCGCCATATAAAAGGCGGCTGAATTCATCGCGGATGTTCCCATCCAATCCCATCAAATGTTGCGGCTCGCTTTCAGGGCATCCGAAAGCGTGAACGCAAGGCGGCAGGCGTTTTTCGATCTTGCCAGGGTAATCAGGCACATCGAGCATCGATTTTGTCGGATCGTACGGCGCGAGCCAGTGCGCCGTCAGCGCCACCAGAATTAACATCCCTAAAATGATCATGCCCATCACTGCAGACTTGCGTCGCAAGAGCCGCTTTCTGGTGATGCCCCAGAGGCTGACCGAATCCAGCGATGTTTCGGCGTTGAGTTTGGCTGTGTTCTGTCCCATAATCAGTTCAATCGAATCCGCGGGTCGAGGTAGGCGTACGAAATATCCACTATTAGGTTAAGCGCCACGAAGAAAACGGCAATCACAACCGTGAAAGCCTGTACGATCCCGTAGTCGCGCGCGGTGATGGCTTCATATAAAATGCGTCCAACGCCCGCTAAATTGAACACGGTTTCAGTCAGAACGGCTCCGCCAAGCAAGCCCCCCAGAGAAAGCCCAACGACGGTTACGATGGGAAGCAAGGCATTGCGCAAGGCGTGCCGAATCACCACCGTCCTTTGCTTCAAGCCCTTGGCGCGGGCGGTGCGAATGTAGTCCTGCCCCAGCACTTCCAGCATCGATGATCGAGACATGCGGGCGATCAATGCCATGGGGATGGTTGAAAGGGCAACTGCGGGCAAAATCATGTGTTGCGCGGCATCTTTGAATACTTTCCAATCACCAGAGAGGATGCTGTTCAAAATATTCATGCGCGAGATAAATTCTGCGGTGAGGTAGATCGCCGTTCCTTCGGTCAGCGACATATTCCATACTTCGAAAAATGGATCGGGGATCAAACCGGGGGAAAGTCGCCCGGAGGGAGGCAGTTGAAATGGCGTGCCTTTAAGAGTCAAAGAGAAAAAATAGGCAAGCATTAAACCCAACCAAAAGACCGGCATCGAAACCCCGATATTCGCCCAGAGCATGGTGAGCACATCTACCCACGAGTTATGGCGCACGGCTGAAATGATCCCGAGAGGAATCCCCACCAGAAGGCTGATGGATAACGCCGCTAAACTTAATTCGATGGTAATAGGCAGGCGCTGTGAAAGGATTTCGGTAACCGGCATGGAGAACCGGAAGGAGTTACCGAAATCTCCTTTAAATATTTCGCCCATGTACACGGCAAATTGAACCGGGATGGGTTGATCCAACCCATGGCGCTTGAGGAATTGATCGCACACCTCGTCGGTGGCTTTTTCTCCCAGCATGGCGCGGCACGGGTCGCTGGGAATCAAACGCGCCAATGCAAACGTGGCAAATAAAATTCCGATAATAACGGGAATGCTTAATAGGAGGCGGCGCAGGATATATGTGGTCATGGTAAATTTTGATAAACCCCGACAGGGATGATTTTATCCCTGTCGGGGGTCGTTCATTTTGGTCTTACTACTTTATCGCGATGCTTATTGAGGAGCGTTCAAGAAAGAGCCGAACAGGTACGTCCAGTATTCGAACGCGCCGGTGTTGCCCTTGTGAAGCGGGTGTGAAGCATCCCACTGCACAACGTACGACAGGACCACATCGTTGGCATCCAGCGTGGAGCCATCGTGGAAGGTAACGCCCTGGCGGAGGGTAAAGGTCCACACAGTGAGGTCATCGCTTGCCGTATAGGATTCAGCCAAGCCGCTGGTTTCCGTAGCGGTTCCGCCGATCTCGTAAGCGAGAAGCGGTTCAGTCACCTGTTCGCATGCGCGCAGTGATTCACCGTCGGTCTCATCTGCACAATACAGCGAGATGGGCTCGGCGTTCTGCATCCACACGAAGGTGTCTTGTCCGGGAACGCCCATCACCGCGAAGATCTCGGTGCTGAGCGGGCTGGCATGAGCGCCTTCCACAGACGCCTTGTAGGCGATTGCGGAACCACCATGAGCCACAGGGATCATCGGAACGTGGGTCTTGATGGCGTTGTTGGCGGCTTCGTAGAACGGTTCGCGATCGGCTTCCGCGGCGAGTTGTCCGCCTTGGGTCAGATTGTCGGTGATGTCATCGAACGAGGTGCCGAACTGATCGAACGCCGCGGCGCTAAAGTGAGCGTCGAGGAAGTTGACCACGTCCGGGAAATCCGCGCCCCAGCCGAGCAGGTGCATTCCATCAAGTTGACCGGAGTTGGCGGCATCGAGGAACGCGCCGGATTCCATCTCGTTGATCTCAACCGTCACACCGAGGTTTTCCTTCAACTGCGCCTGAATATCCTGCGCAACAATGACGGGATCGGGCAGATAACCGCGAACTACATTGCGGTAGCTGAGTTTGACGGTGGGGAATGGGTTGCTTGCGCCATAACCAGCTTGTTCGAGCAGGGCTTTGGCGGCATCCACATTAAAGTCGTACCATGCTTCACCAGCACAGCCGTTCGGGATGGAGCAGGGGGTGAAGTGTGAAGCAACTTCGGAGCCGGTGGGATAGAAGTTATCCACAATGCGCTGGCGGTCAATGGCTTGGGCGAACGCCTGGCGCACGAGTTCGTTATCGAACGGGGCAAAGGTATTGGTCATGCCAATGTACATCACATTCAACGCGGGACGCGGCATCAAATTGAGGGACGAATCGCCTTGCACAGTGGCGAAATCATCTGGACCAACATTGTCGATCGCGTCAACAGTGCCTGATTGAAGCTCAAGCAAGCGTTGGGCAGATTCAGAACCCCAGCGGAACACGAGGGTCGGGCTCTTGGCGGGTTCGCCCCAGTATGCGTCATTGCGGGTGAACACGATCTGGTTGCCGCGTTCCCATGATTCGAGCTTGTAGGGACCCGTGCCGATCGGCTTCTCGAGCAGATCGCCGGTGCCGCCTGTGGATTCAAGATACTCGCTGGGCTGGATGCCGAGCGACGAGAACGCCACTTTTGCGGGGACAGCTGGATCGGGCGCGCAGAGCGTGATCTTCACGGTGAATTCATCCACCGCTTCGATGGATTTCATGCCGCCGCCGTAATCACAGCTGGGGGCTTCCACTTTCATGCCTTCGTACGCGACGGGCGCTTCTGTTGCGGGAGCCGTCGTCGGGGCTTCGGTGGGCGGGGCGGCCGGTTCATCGGTCGCAACTTGGGTGGCGGTTGGTCCGCCGCCGCACGCCGCAAGGATCATGCTCGCGAGTACGAGCAGAGACATCAAACTGAATAGGTTTCGTTTCACGTTTCTCCTCCTAAGAGAAATTTGGTTTGGATTTTTCAACTTTCACAGATGGGGGAACTGAAATAACTTTACGAGAGGATACCTCCTTTCGGATAATGGGCAGATTATACAGCAAAAGGAATTTTAGTAAACGGGCAAAGGCACGCCCAGCCCATTTAACGCTACTTGAGAGGGGTTTTTATGCCACAATCCGGGAACCTTTGCATCACATTGATGACATTTTCCCTCACCAGTGATGTGATATTCTTGAATGATATAACCCCGTCTCTTCACTAATTTGAAATTGCACCCGGGACAAAAAGTATCTTCATACTCCCCAACCTGCCCCGGCAGATTCCCCGCGTACACAAATCGCAGGCCTGCTTCGCGCCCGATCTCTGCCGCGCGGATGAGGGTCTTCGCATCGGTGTTATCGGGATCGGTCATTTTATAGTCTTTATGGAATGCGGTCACATGCCAGGGAATATCTTTTGAAACCCCCGCGATGAATCGCGCCGCATCCCACAACTCTTCATTCGAATCGTTGAAGCCGGGGATTGTCAACGTGACGATCTCCACCCATAAGCCCGCGTCATGCGCGCGTTTGATTCCATCCAATGTGTTTTGCAGAACGCCGCCGAGTTTGCGATAATTTTTATCCTGCATACATTTCAAGTCCACTTTGTATGCCGAGATATACGGGCGGATATATTCCATCACCTCCGGCGTGTTGTTTCCATTTGAGACATACGCGCACATCAACCCCGCCGCCTTCGCCTGCTTGAAAATCTCCACCGCCCACTCGCTCGTGATCAATGGTTCATTGTATGAAGAAACAACAATCGAAGCGTTGGTTTTCCTCGCGTAATCAACCATCCCTTCGGGAGAAATCTTCCGAATGTAATTCACCGAAACATCCGAAGACGGGTCGCGCATGGCTTGCGAGGTCAACCAGTTTTGACAATACCCGCAGTGATAATCGCATCCCAACATTCCAAACGTCAACGCGTTGACGCTGGGCAACACATGAAAGAACGGCTTCTTTTCCACCGGGTCGCTTTGAAGGGCGGCAACATATCCGTGCGGCGCGCGCAGTTCCCCGTCGCGATTGAAGCGCACCTGACAAATCCCGCGCTTGCCCTCGCGGATCACACAGCGATGTCCGCACGCGAAACATCGAACCTCTTTGTTCGGTAATTTTTCGTATAACTCTCCCTCCACCGTCAGCGTATCCAGCAATTCGCCGATTGACGTTGCCATGCGAATATAATACACCCATGCTCACGGTTTGTATACAGGCTGGCGGCGAGTCCTCTCGCATGGGCGAAGACAAAGCCCTCAAACTTTTTCTCGGACGTCCTCTCATCCAACGCGTTGTAGATAGACTTCAACCAATTGCGGATGAACTCATCGTGACGACGAACCATCCCGCAGATTTGTCGTTTCTGAATCTGCGCCTCATTCCGGATCTCAAGCCTGGTCGCGGCGCCTTGGGCGGACTCTACACCGCGATCGCTTCCGCCGCACATCCGCTGGTCGCTGTTATTGCTTGCGACATGCCGTTCGCCAGCGCGAAACTTATTCAATTGTCCGTCGAGATCATGAAAAAAGAAAACGTTGATGTCGTCATCGCCAAAAATGACGAGGGCTACGAACCCCTCCACGCCGTCTACCGCCGCGAGACTTGCCTCCCCGCAATTGAATCAGCCATCAACGCCGATCAGTGGCGAGTCGTCTCATGGCTTCCACAGGTCAACCTACGCGTGTTGATCGATGAAGAGATTCGATCAGCCGACCCTGCCAGCCTCGCATTTTGGAACGTGAACACGCCCGAAGAATTCGCCCGCGCTGAAGGACTGGCTATCTCACAATCAACACCGGGCAAGGCGCGTGACTGACCACCTTCTGGCTAACGCTTCCCAACACCAATCCCGCCAAACGTCCCAGTCCGCGCGAACCCATTACGATCAGGTCGCATTTGCGAGTCTCGGCGACCTTGATGATCGCTTCCGCCGGGTCGCCCGCGATGGTTTCTGTGAAAACCGTGGAAGGAACCTCGCCGACCTCTTTCACCGCGCTTTTCAAAATTGTCTCCGTCTCATCGAGGCGGGCGTTGAGAATCACCTGAAAATCGGGGTCGCCCAACAGCGGCGGGATCGAATCGTAAACGACCGCGATCCGCAGTTCTGCGGAATTCATCGAGCGTGCCAATTGCGCCGCCACGCGCGCGGCATTGAGCGCATGATCCGAACCGTCTACAGCGAGCAGAATGTTGTTGAACATAGAGCCTCCTTTTCGTGGTGTACAATCCGATTGTACATACCCGATGTTTGAATTTGATCAGAGGAGCATAAAGATGTCATTCGACGTAAACCTTATCCGCCGGCAATTCCCCGCGCTCGACCGCCCCGATATTTTCTTCGACAACCCGGGCGGGACGCAGATCGCGAAACCGTCCCTTGATCGTGTCACTCGTTACTTGATCGAGAGCAACGCCAACCACGAAGGCGCGTTCGCCACGAGTATCGCCTCCGATGCGGTGTTGGACGAGGCGCATCGCGCCATGGCTGATTTTTACAACGCGGCATCGCCGGAGGAAATTGTCTTTGGCAATAATATGACCACCATCACCCTCCATATCAGCCGTTCACTCTCGCGCGAGTGGAACGAAGGCGATGAAATCGTCGTCACGCGCTTGGATCACGATGCCAATGTAACGCCCTGGGTATTGGCGGCGCGCGATCGCGGAGTAAAAGTCAATTGGGTAGACTTTGACGTTGAAGATGGCGTCCTCATTCTGGACGATTTGCAAAAGGCGCTTGAGCGAAGGCCCAAACTGTTGGCGGTTGGTTATGCTTCGAACTCGCTGGGCACGATCAACCCGGTCAAGAAGATGATTGAAATGGCGCATCGCGCCGGCGCATTAGCGTACATCGACGCGGTTCAATACGCGCCGCACGCTCCCATCGATGTGCGGAAATTGGATTGCGACTTCCTGATCTCCTCCGCCTATAAATTTTTCGGAACTCATTCGGGAATTTTATATGGAAAGCGCGATTTGCTGGAAAACCTCTTCGCATACAAAGTGCGCCCTGCCACCAACCAGCTTCCGGGAAAATTTGAAACCGGCACCCAAAACCACGAAGGCATTGCCGGGGTCTTGGGCGCGATCGAATACTTCGAATGGATCGGCAGAGAATTTGGAGGCGAGTTTGTGGAAGGTCTTGCCGGAGAGAATTATCAAGGACGCCGGCTGGAACTCAAAAAGGCGATGTCTGCTATTCATGCGTATGAGGTGGAACTAAGCAGGGCGTTGCTCTCTGCTCTCGATGCCGTTCCCGGACTGCGGCTCTATGGGTTGAATGATGAGCGCCGGTTGGATGAGCGCGTCGCCACATTTTCCTTCCGCTTGAAAGATATGCATCCTCGCGTAGTTGCGGAAAAACTCGCTCAGCGGGGAATTTTTGTATGGGATGGAAATTACTATGCCCTCAACGTCTCTGAACGGCTTGGCGTGGAAGAACAAGGCGGTATGGTGCGGGTGGGCGCCGCTCATTACAACACATTGGATGAAGTTGCCCGGCTCAAAGACGCCCTGATCGAGATCGCGTTAAATTAAGCGCCGCAAGAGTTATCTTGCCTGTAACACTTCCATCAAAAAAGATTCGATTTCGGCTTGCGCGGGGATTCCTTCCAGCCCAACGCGCGTTACGGAATTAGAAGCGATCAGTGTGGCAAAGCGCGCCGCTTCCCATGGGTCGCGCGTTCTTAACAAACGGATAAAAAACGCTGTTGCAAACACATCGCCCGCGCCGGTTGCGTCCACTTCTTTCACGTTGGGCGCGCGGAAGCGGCGGCGGTCGCCGTTCCAGTGCAAAACGCATCCCTCCGCGCCTTCGGTGACCACCAGCATCCTCGTTTGATGCGCCATCTGTTCGATAAGTTCGTGATCGCCGTTCACATCTTCGCGGCTGATGACGACCGCATTTGCTTTTTGTAAAACAGATTCCGAATTCAACCATTCACTGCGCGAGACGCGTCCGTCTGCATCCCAGCCTCTCATCCAACCTTGCGGTGTGACGCCGAGAAGCGTGGGCGAAAAATTCTCAGGCAGCGATGAGTCTATTTCATTCGCAATCGGACCGAGGTGGATGATCGAAGCTGCGCGCCATGTGGGCGGCACAGAATCAAAACCAATCCTTGAAGCTTGCGCGCACAAATATTGAACGCGTCCTTGCTCCGTATAAATATTTTCGAATGTTGTGCTGTGCGGAGATTCAATCGAAATGACAGGAATTCCATCCAACGCGCCGAGCGGGGTCTCTTTGCCAACTGCTGTGACGATTCCCACCTTCATTCCCAACGCGCGCGCCGTCAACGCGGAGTAAGCAACGGTCCCGCCGAGCCTCGCGCCGTTCGCGGTTAAGTCATGCGCCACATGACCGATCGCGAGATAGTCCACCGCTTCGAGTGAATTGAGATTGCGCATGAGCGGATTATACTCGCCGCTCCCTTTTTAAAAGTCTTTCCTCTTTCGCCTTTCATGAAGAAAGAAGAAAGAGGAAAGAAAAATATGATGTGAGATGTTGCGGGTTATTCGGCCTTGGGGACGATCGTCACTTTGCGGTGAGGCTCCACGCCGGCGCTTTCAGTTTTCACGTCCGGGTGGTCGCGCAGGGCAATGTGGATGATGCGTCGTTCACCGGAGGGCATGGGTTCGAGCGATTGCTTCTTCCCATTTTTGGCAACCTGGTCTGCCATGCGCATTGCCATCTGGATTAATTGCTTTTCGCGGCGGTTGCGATACCCCTCCACATCCACCGACAATTGCACCCACTCGCCTACTTCTTTGCCGACCACCAGCGACGCGATGTATTGAAACGCGTTCAATGTTTCTGAATGACGCCCGATCAGCACGCTCAGATCGTCGCCGCGAATATCCACGTGAATGTTGCGCCGCCCCTCGCGGTCGCGCTCATCGTAATGCGCCGAGACTTGCGCCTCGAGATTCATCAAGTGGATCAATTTTGAAATCGAGGATTCGGTTTTATCGAGGACCACATCATGCTCGATCTCATCCTGCGATTGTTCAACAGGCTGGGATTCTTCCGGCTGGACTGGGGCAGGCTTCCCCTGCGGTTGAACCGCGCGCGGCTTCGCTTCCGCCGCCCGTTTGGCTGGTTCCTCCGTAGCCGCCGGCATCCCGCCTTCGGGGATCACCGTCAACTTAACCCGCACCTGTGTTTTGCCCAATCCGAACAATCCTTTGGTACCGGCATCCAACACTTCGACGCTGACGCGGTCCGCGGTGAGACCAAGTTGCGCCAACCCCTGCGCGAGGGCTTCCTCGACAGTGGGCGCGATGATCTCGAGTGTGGTTCTTTCGTTCATGCCCGCCTCCTTGATGTTAAGATTTTTGCCCGCCGGGGAGCAGGTTGCGCCAGTTCACTTTGCCCATCAAAGCATATTGCACGATACTCAAAATGTTGCTGGCGACAAAATAGATGGAAAGCCCGGAGGCATAGTTGACCGAGAATAGAAACAACATGACCGGCATATAGATGCTCATCATGCGCGCCGTTGCGGCGGATTGGTCGCCGGGGGTCGAGGAGACCGGCATGGTGAGTTTGCTCTGAATGTAGGTGGTGAGCGCCACAGTTAGCGCCAGAATCGGAATGCCCACCCCGAAAATGATGGTGCGTTCGGGCAAGCCGAGGTCGATCCACAAAAATTTGCTGTTGAGTGGAACCAGCGAGGCGACATCTTGAAACGAGTACAAACTGTTTGAAAGTTTGAGGATGCTCAACGGCGTGGAGCCGATGGCGTAGGTGATGCTTGGGATGAGGGCGAACAGGATCGGGAATTGGATGAGCGTGGGGAGGCAGGAACCGAACGGGTTGATGCCTTTCTCGCGGTAGACGCGCATCTGTTCCTGCGCGAGTTTTTCGCGGTCTTTGGCGTATTTTTTCTGGATGGCGATCCAATCCTTGTCGTTTTGCATATCCTGCATGGCTTTGGCGCCTTTCATCTGCTGGGCGTTGAGGGGCCAGGTGACGAGGCGGATCAACACCGTGAGCAGGATGATGGCAATGCCGAAGTTTTTACCGACAAAGGTGTAGATGAAGATCAAAATATTGACAACGAAGTTGATGACCGCGCTGAAGTTGGTGAACGCCAATACGAGTATGGCGATCACCGCGATGGTTTTCAACGATTCGGTGGCGAAGCCCTGAGGCAGTTCGGGTCGTTGCGCCTGTGTTTGATTACCGGTATTTTTCATGGGTCGGTTGCTCTTACTTTCCTGAGAAGGTCCATTTCTCGTCGCTTTCGGCATCGAGGGCAACGAGATAATAATCCGATTCTAAGTAAGCGACAAGCACAAAGTCGCCTGCCATAACGGGCGTGGTGTACGCCTTGCCTTTGTCGGCGGGTTTGTACCATTCGTCAAAATCGCCATCGGCATTGAAGGAATAGACACCGCCCGATTCGGTGGCGACCAGAATTTGGTCGCCGTACACCAGCGGGCTGGCGGTAATGGCAGAGTCGGGTTGCGCTTCCCAGTTCAGCGTTCCATCCGCGGTGTTGAAGGAATAGACATACCCTTCCACATCGCCGAAGTACAGGTTGTCGCCGCTGGCGACGGGGGTTCCCCAGATCCAGCCTTTGGTTTCCAAGACCGGTTCGTGCGCGCCCGTGACCGGGTCGAAGCGTTCCAGTTGTTTGGCGAGCGAGCCGACGTATAACATGCCGTCTGCTCCGAGCGCCGCTCCGCCGGGCACTGCGCCGCCGAGGTCTTTGTGCCAGAGCACATCGTAGGTTTTGAGGTCGATGGCGATCACACTTTTATCTAATGAGGTGACGAAGAGGCGTTCGCCGTCTGTGACGGGTTGCGCCCACAAGCGGGCTTCTTCTTTGGCTGATTCGGAGACCGTGATTGCTTCGATGGCTTGTTTTTCAGATTTGCCGTCTGCCAGGTCCAAAACATACACCTTGCCGTCTGAGTTGGGCGCGAACAGGCGGTCGCCGATCACAAGCGGAGGGGCGATCCACAACCCCTTCACTTCTGAAAACTTCCATTTGATATTGGGGGTCTGTTTTTCCAGATCAATATCGTTCGGGTCCAGGGCATACATGATATGTTTGCTGCTCGAATCGAGCACGATGACCAGCCCGTCTTCGGTGAGTACCGGGTTGGTAATGTACATGTTTGGGCTTTTGCCAAACGAAAAAATTCCGCCGGAACTTTCACCGGAGAACTTCCATAATTGCTTTCCGCTTTTCGCGTCGACAGCATAGACCGTGTTCGTGTTTGCCAGATACGCCACATCGCCGCTGGCAGATAAACCGGGCCACGCCACGGCGCCGGTACACCCGCTCAGAAAAACAGCCGCGAGCAGGATGATAGAGATGAATACAAATTTCTTTCTCATGGATGATCGATACTCCTATGGAACGGGGTCGTATCCCCCGGGGTTGAATGGGTTGCATCGTAGCACGCGCCAGATCGCCATCCCCAAACCTTTGACTGCGCCGTATTTGTAGATTGCCTGATACCCATAATGCGAACACGATGGGTAGAACCGGCAGGTGTTTTCCGGTATCCCCTTGGAGATGGTCATTTGATACAGCCGGATCAATGATAACAACGCCAGGCGCGGAAAATTCCAGATCGTGCGCGGCATATCGCGCAGACGCGGTTCGTGTGAATAATCGTGCAGATGAAATTCAGGGTTCATGCGGGGGGTGAGATCAATTGCGCGCGTTGCAACAAGTTGAGCAGGGCGGAGCGTGTATCTGCCAGAGTGGCGGAGGCTAACCCCGAACGGGCGATCAAGATCAAATCGGCGTGAGAGGCGAGGCTGGGGGTCAGGGTCCGCATCGCTTCTCGCAAGAGGCGCTTTGCCCGGTTGCGTCGCACAGCGGTGCCGGCCGACCGTCCCGCCGCGACTCCGATTCGCAGGTTGCCTTGCAGGTTCTTTTCGACAATCAAAACAACAAGCGGGTGGGCATAGGACTTGCCGGAACGCCGCACCCGCTTGAAATCTTCAGACCGGGTCAGACGAAATTTTCTCTGCACCCACAGCCTCCACGCGCTTTCTGCCGCCTACCAGCGGACTTTTTTCACGTGGTTGTTGGCGGTCTTGGTCAACTGCGCGCGACCGCGCAAACGGCGGCGCTTGAGCACTGCGCGCCCATCAGCCGTAGCCATGCGTTTGCGAAAGCCGTGCACGCGCACGCGGCGGCGGATTTTCGGTTGATACGTACGTTTGGTCATTCTTCGTTCCTCGTTTCAAAAATAATGGCTGTCGCCCTTAAAGCGGCACGACATTATACCGTAGGGCTTCCGATTCGGTCAATTTGGATTCGCCGGGAAATTTTCCACCGCTTCAAAAGCGGTGAGACGTGTAACGCCCGCTTCGCTCGCAGGGGAGGCTTGGTTCGCCTCTTATTCTTTTTTATTCCCATTACGGACCGGGTAGACCGGGTGCGCGAGCATTTCGGCAAGTTTTTGCGCGCCCTCCGGGCTGGCAACCGCGATGATCTCATCGTTTTCTTGCAAGATACTGTCGCCGCGCGGCAACGTCATCACACCGTCGCGGATGATCGCCGCGATCACGCAATGTTCGGCCAGCGCCATATCTTTGAGTTGGATTCCAATGGCTTTCGCTCCCGGCGGCACTTTTTCCTCCACCACCGAATAATGCCCGCGGCGGATCTTGAAGAGCGTCATCATGTCGCCCAGAGACATTTCCTCCTGGATCAAATGCGCCAGCACATCCGCCGAATTCAACGCCACGTCTACCTTGAATGTGTCGTTGAACAACCAGGCGTTCACCGGATTATTCACGCGCGCGATCGTGCGCGGCACCTCGAACATGGTCTTAACGACAAAACACATGGCAAGGTTGGTCGCGTCTTCGCTGGTTACCGCGGCAACCACATGCGCTTCGCGCGCGCCCGCCGCCTCGAGCACGCCAGGGTCCACTGAGTTCCCTTCATAGATCACCTCAGTGGGCAGTTCCTGATGAAGGTGCGTGAGCAATTCGCGCCGATGTTCGATCAGGCGCACTTTATAATTTTGGTTGACGAGCAGACTGGCAAGGCGCGTGCCTGTCCGTCCGCCTCCGGCGATGAGTACAAACATGTTACGCCTCCGCCTTTCCGGTGAGTAGCGCGGAGAGCGCGCCAATACCTTCGAACGTGGAACTGACGTTGAGCAAGTCGCCGGTTTTCAGGGATGTGTCCATTTCCGGCAAGGAGGCTCTGCCGGCGCGCGAAAGCGCCACGGGGTAGCATTGCTTCAGCGGGCTCAGCAAGTCTCCAACCGTTTTACCGTTCCATGATTCGGGAATGATGATCTCGTACACTTCCACCTCGCCGTTGCCGGCGGAATAGACCGCGCGTTGGGCAGGGTTCATTAATAACTCCTCCACACGTTGCGCACCCCAGTACGTGGATCCCACCGTTTGCAACCCAAACGCTTCGATGACGGAGCGCAGGTTTGGATCGTAGTTGCGCGCCACCACGTTGGGCACTTTGTAGAAAGCGCGCGCGGCATGAGCGACAACCGCGTTCAGCATATCTGAATTGGTGACCGCCGCGAGACCGTCGGCATCCTTGATGCCGGCGCGTTCGAGCACGCTTTCTGCCAGGCCTTCGCCTTCAAGGGTGCGCCCGCGGAAATCGGCGTGCAAGCGGTTGAATGCTTCGCGCCGGCTGTCAACAACCACAACGCCATGTCCCCTTTTGAATAGGTGGAAACACAGTTCCGCGCCGACGCGGCCGCATCCCACAACGATGAAATTCATTTGTATAACCTTCTTTCTTTCACAATTAAACTTGAAATTAACCGCGCACCACTACGATGATAGTTTTGACCGGCAATGCAATCTCCACTGTGACAGGAAAAGATCTGATGTCATGAAGATGACTTCACTTCGCTTCGCAATGACATGCTTTTTATATTACGAAACCTGATATGGAACTTCGGTGATCACAACACCGGGCGTTTCGAGTAGTTCGCGGCGTAGTAATTCGGCGGTTTGCATGTGAAGGGCGTTGTGAATCCGCTTGGTGGGGACAAAGTGTGGAACCACGATAGTGATGGTTTCATTGGGTTGCCGGGTAGCCAATATGTCGTCGATGTAGTTCAGTAACGGTTCGAGGAAGAGACGATAGGGAGAATCCACGATGACGAGGCGCGTGCCGCGTCCCCATTTTGCCCATTTGGTTTGCACTTTTTCGGTATCTTCTGGTTCGAGTGAAACATGCACAGCAGTCACATCATCTGATAACATGCGCGCGTACCGGAGCGCTGCGAGAGTGCCCTTATGTACATTGCTGATCGCCACGATCACGCGGTGACGTGTATTGTACGGCGGCGGCTCGCCATACTTTTCCAGCGAGAGGCGGCTTGCCATGCTTTTATAGTGTCTGTGAATCCACAGGAAGATCCCGATCAAAATAGGAGTGAGAATTAATACGATCCATGCCCCGTCATGAAACTTTGTTACGGCAAACACGCCGACCACCAACGCGGTGCAGAGCGCGCCCAGTGCGTTGCTGATCATTTTGATGAACCATCTTTTATCGTAATGCAAAGGATGCGGACGGTTGTGGTCTTCAGGTTGCACTGCCTTATTCAATTTTCCCGAACGCCACCAGCGCCGCGTCATACCTGCCTGCGCCAGCGTAAACGATAGAAATACGCCGATGGCATACAGTGGAATGAGGCGCGTTACGCTTGCCTGAAAAACGATAATCAAGATGGATGCCGCCGCTGCAAGCGCGATAATTCCATAAGAATATACAAGGCGGCTTCCGCGATAGGTCAGTTGGCGCGGCACAAACCCATCGTTGGCGAGCAGAGCGCTCAAACGTGGGAACCCGGCGAAAGCGGTATTTGCGGCGAGAATGAGAATGACCGTTGTTCCTAGAATCACGCCTAAATAAAGAAGCTCCTGCCCATTAAAGATCGTCCGGGCAAGTTGGGAGATAACGGTTTCTGTTTCAGACGGCACAGCGTGGATCTCTCTGGTGAGGAAGGAAATGCCGATAAAAAGAACGCCCAAGATGCACGCCATCCATATCAAAGTGATACCGGCGTTTCGACTGCGCGGTTCTTTGAATGCGGTAATGCCGTTCGAGATGGCTTCTACGCCGGTCATCGCGGTAGTGCCGCTCGAAAAAGCATGAAGCAATAAAAATAAGCTGATCCCGGTCAATTCGTCCACGTGCTCAATCTCTGGTGGATTAACCACTGTTCCCAACGAACTAGTCAATATGCGGAAAAACCCGGTCCCGATCATAAATAACATCATTGCGATGAAGAAATAACTCGGGATGGCAAATGCCGCACCCGATTCCCTCACGCCGCGCAAGTTGATTACCATGATCAAAATAACAAAGAACACAGCAACGACAACGCGATATTCGTACCATTGTGGGTATGCCGATACAATCTGCGCAACGCCGGATGAAATCGACACGGAAACGGTCAGGATATAGTCGGTTAGTAATGCCGCCGCGGCGATCAGTGCCGGGAATTTTCCCAGGTTATCCGCCGCGACAATATACGCGCCGCCTCCACCAGGGTAAGCGTGAATGACCTGCTCGTACGAGATCACTACAATAGCAAGCAATGCGACGATAACGATGGAGATGGGGAAAACATACCCGAAGGCGAGTGCTCCGGCGCCAGCGAGAATGACCAGAATTTCCTGAGTGGCGTAGGCGGTGGAAGATAATGCGTCTGCCGCAAAGACAGCTAACCCCACGCTTTTGCCGATAGTTTCGTGCGCCGCGTCAGCTGTGGAGAGAGGACGCCCTAATAAAAAATGACTGAGACTTGAAGTGGGGTGTTTTGCCGTTCGGTGAATGAACTGAGTGGATGGTATATTTTTTTGATGGCTCATGGTTGCAAAAAGAATCCCCGCGCAAAGGCGAGGTTTTGCATTATACGCCTGTTTATCGAATCTGCGCTACTCCTGTTGTGTCAAAGGAGCGGCTACTTGGGTATGTGTTAAGCCACAGAGCGTTAAGAGATTTTCCTTCATGGGCTCGGTGTCCTCGGCGGCAAAGATGTTTTTGTCTATCCTTGTAGCCGTCCCATTGTTTCAGGGGATCTGCAAAAAGAAAACACTACCCTTCCCCAGTTCGCTCTCCACCCATGCTTTTCCGCCGTGCCTCTCCGCGATCGATTTGACAATGGCAAGCCCCAGCCCAGTGCCGCGCTGCATTAGCGCGTCGCGATTGGTGCCGCGATAGAACTTTTCGAACAGGCGCTTGCGATCTTCTTCCGAAATGCCGATGCCGCTGTCTTGCACGGCGAAGATCAACGAACCGTTGGGTTGCGGGTCTAAATGAACGGTAACCACGCCTCCATCGGGAGTGTACTTGATCGCGTTTTCAACAAGGTTGTATAACGCCTGGTGCAGTAAAGCCTGATCGGCTTCGATGGCATGGGGCAGGTCGCGCGGCAGTTCCATCTCTAGCGAGATGTTCTTCTGTTTGGCTTGCATTTGTAATTCGCCGGTCACGCGTTCGAGGATATCGAGCACGGGAACAGTCTCCACTTGCAGGCCCACGCCAAACTCGATGCGCCCAAGGTCCAGCAGGTTGTTGACCAGTTTCGCCATATTATCCACGCCTTGCACGATCATGCGCGCGTAATTTTTCTGCTGGTCGTTCAACGCGCCAGCCATTTCGAGCATGGTGGCATAGCCGCGCATTAATGTGAGCGGCGAACGCAGATCATGACTCACCGTTGCGACAAAATCCGACTTGAGTTGGTCGATCTCTTTGAGTTGCGTCACATCCCGCAAGACGCACACGCGCCCGGTGATCTTCTCGTCCGCAACCATGGGCGAGGTCATGGCGAGATACGTCTTTCCATCTGGCATGGCGATCTCTGCCGAAAGCTGTTCAGTGGAGGATGCGCGCAGGATGTCGTTCAACGCTTTCACTTGGATCGTCTTTTCGGTATCTGCGCGTTCACCGGGGCGGATGCTGACGCCTAACGCCTGACCGGCAGCCGGGTTCGCCAGAATGAGGCGGTTCGCGGCATCTGTGACGAGGATCGGGTCCGGCGTGGAATTGAGGATTGCCTCCAACTGACGGCGGCTGGTCTCCACCGTCATGAACAGGCGGATCTTCGCCACCGCCAGTGCCGCCTGACTCGCCAGCGTGGATGTAAATTTCAGGTCCGACTCGGTGAAGATGTGTTGTTTGTCGTACGCCGCCCAGAGCGTTCCGTAATACCGGTTTTCATGGCGTAACGCCAGTGCGATCAACGATTCAGGGCGCGGCAGGTTCGGGTCGATGAGCAGGATGCGGTTGCCAGCCACCGTTGCCATCACCACCCGTTCCTGGGTTTCGGTGAGCGCCACAACCTGGTGATCGAGATGCATGTACACATCCTGCTCGATACCATCGGCAAAGCGGAAGGGCGTATCGTGAGGGAGAAAATCCCGGTTCAGAATAATGCGGGCAGATGTGGCGCCGCTAGCTACAATGGCTTCCAGCACTGGGTGCAAGGCTTCGCCGAGCGTGAGGCTCGAAGCCGCTCCCCGGCTGACAACAAGCAGGCGGTTGAGTTCCTCCATGCGGGCTTGCAGGCTGGCGCGCATATGTTCGAAGGCGTTGCGCAAGTCGCTGAGTTCGTCTTCGCCCGAGGCGGTAAGAGGACGATCCAGTTGACCGGTGGAGATATATTTTGCTTCGGCGGCAAGGTCTTGCAGGGATGCGGTCACCGTGCGCAAACTGACACTCAACGCAATCAGGGCAATGACGCCGAATAGAAGGATCATCAACGCGATCGGCAGGGCGATATCGAGCGCGATCTGTTGCGCTTGCCGCGCAGGTACAGCGACTGCCACCGACCATGGATACCCAAACACCGGCTGGTAATACACCAATTGCCGCGTGCCATTCGGCGAGGTTTCGTCAAAAAAGGTTGGCGAATCTTTGCGTTCACCCGGGTACTGGCTAAAGATCAGGTCGGGTTGCGAATGATGAAGGATGATCCCATGCTCATCCAGCAGGATGCCGGAGCCGTTCAATTCGCTCATGCCGTTGAGGGTGAGTACCAGCGAACGAAGCGTGGGATTGGTGATGAGATCGGTGCGGGCAATGAGGGCGCGGGTAGAGTTGGGGATGCCGGCAATGAAGGAGATGCGGGTGGGTCCGCCGGGGTCGGCGGGAGGAAGTGTAAGTTGTTGATTCAGAATCCCCTGCGAAAGAAGCGGGAGTCCCGCAGTTTCCCCGCCTGTTAGTTGAAAGGCTTGTTCCGCCGGGTAACTGGTCAGCGTCAGATTTGTGGAAATATCCACGATGGCGAGCTGGTTGAAGAATGCCGCCGAGCGAATGAGTTCGCCTAGAACAGTTTGCAGTTCGCCATCGCTTGCTTGCGCGAGGCGCGGGTCTGAGGCGATTTGTGTGGAGAGGCTTTGCCCCGATTCCAAGAATTGCGGGATGGCTTGCGCGCTCAATTGTGCCGCGCTGGCGAGCCGGTCTTCGAGCAACCGACGCGCGGCGGAGCCTGCCGTTATCCACGCGCCGACGAGAAGCAAGACGAGCAATGTGGAGATGATGGCGCCCGCGCCGGAGACAAAACGCGTCTCGATGCTTTTTTCAGCGGGCGAAGGTTGCAAGGCTCCGCGCCCGCCCCACAGCCTCGGAAAGACCGTGGAGATAACCTGCGCGGCGAACCCGGCGATGAGCATTTCGATACCGAAAGCAAAACTTACCGCGCCTATATTGCTAAAAGCGTAATCGAATCGCTCTGCCGGAGATGCAGACACGGTGGTGACCGCGCCAATGATGAATAACAGCGTGTGGATCAGGGTGAGGAAAACTACGTTGAACAACGGCTGGCGGAGGAGGTTGTAGAGAGGGGTGCGATAACGTTGCCGTGTGTTTACGGCAAACACCGCGCCGAGGAGCCCAAATTCAACAATGGAAAAAATAGAATGCGTATCCCACACGCCGCGCAAGAGTCCGCTTAAGACGCCCAGGCCGGCTCCCACGAAAGGACCGAACAAACCGCCTGCCAATGTCCACGGGATGGCGGAGAAGACCATCACCGTGGAGCCGGGTGCCTGCGCCGGGAGGCCGGGCACGGGCAACGCGCCGCTTGATGAAAATTCCAAACCGAGGAATAACGTTGTGATCGGCGTGAGAAGCGCAAGCGCGATCAATACCAACATGTTGCGTTGCAAAATTCTCGAATGATATTTGCGCCAACTCGAGAGGAGGAAGACGAGCAGTCCTGCCAGCCCAACCCAGACCAGCCACCCAGCCAGCGAGGGCGAATCGATGTAAGCCAGGCGCGTCAGCAATGTCGCAATGAACTGCATAATGAGATTATAGCGTTAATCCAACCCCTGAACAGCCATGTTACTCAGATGAAATGTAATCGTATTTCCCGCGATATTCTTTCGGAAGCAGACGAGCGATCTCTTCCATGATCTGACGCGTGCCCGCCCGGATCATATCCGCGCGTGATGCCTGCTCCTGTATCCTGAAAGGTTTCCCCACCGTGACAGTGACCGGCGCGCGCTGAAACCATTTGCGCCCGAAGATGAATTTATTTTCGGTGCCGGTCAACGCGATGGGCACAAGGAGCGCGCCGGATCTCACCGCTAGAAACGCCGCGCCTTCGGTGCCTTCTTCGAGTACGCCGGTCAACGATTCACGCGCCTCGGGCGCGAGGGCGATCATGCGTCCGTCTTGCAAGCCATCCAGCGCGGAACGAAGCGCCCTGCGATCTGGCGAACCGCGATGCACCCAAATGACTCCATAAGCGCGACCGACAAGCCCGATCCAGCCATCGTTGTGCAATTCGATCTTTCCGATCGCATCCATGGGGAAGGGAAGCGCGGCGAGGATGACCGGCGCATCGGCATCGCCGAGATGGTTAAACACGAGCAGGGCGGGACCTTGTCGAGGAACGTTTTCCAAACCTTTGAAGGTTGGGCGCGTTACAAACCGCACAACGATCCTTGCCACGCCTTGAAGCAGAATACGGAAGATGCGCCGACCAAACGTCAGGCGCGGCAGGGAGACAAGATCGGGGCGCCAGATCTCTGCCACTGGCTTTGGTTCATCTATGTGATTGTTCATGGGTCTTGCACGTAATCGTACACCCCGCGATATTCTTTCGGCAACAGCCGCGCGATCTCTTCCATGATCTGCCGCGTGCCCGCATGGAGAGCTTCGCGGCGGTCTGAATCGACGTTCAAGTGGAAGGGCTTACCCATCGTCCATGTGACTTTCGCGCGGCGATGGCGTTTCATGTGCCCGTAAACATTTTTGTTTTCAGTGCCGGTCAGCGCTAGCGGAATCAACGGCGCGCCTGATTTGATGGCGAGGAATGCCGCGCCGTCGGTACCGGGTTCGAGCCCACCGGTGAGCGTTTGCCGGCCTTCCGGCGCAATGGCAATGATGCGTCCTTCGGAGAGCGCGTCGAGGGCGGCTCGCAGGGCGCGGCGGTCGGGCTGTCCACGGTGTACCCAGATCACCCCGTAGGTGCGAAGCGCGGGTCCCACCAGCCAGTGGTCATAGCTATTTTCGATCTTCCCAATGACTTCGTCGGTGTATGGGAAAGATGCCAGGTTGAGCACCGCATCCGCGTCGCCGAGGTGGTTGAAGACGATGATGGCGGGTCCCTTTTTGGGTTTGTTCTCGCGCCCTTTGTAGGCGATGCTCATGATGGAGTAGGCGAAGGCTCTCACTAGATAGCCGAAGATGAAACGATAGATGCGCCGCGCAAGAGTAAGGCGCGGGAGGGAAACCATTTCCGGCTTCCACACCTCTGTCACTGGTTTTGGGGGAACGTGGGTTTGATTCTCCATGGGCGTTCGGAGCCTTTGATGATTTAAGAGATGTAGTCGTATTTTCCCCGGTATTCTTTCGGGAGAAGTCGCGCAAGTTCTTCCATGATGCGGCGCGTGCCCTCGCGGATCGTATCCTGGTGGTTGGGTTGCTCCTCCAGGTGAAAGGGCTTGCCCACCGTCAGCGTGACCGGGGTGCGCTTCCATTGCTTCATGTTTGCATACGTTTTTGCATTTTGGGTGCCGGTCATCGCCACTGGAACGATCGGCGCTCCCGATTTGAGCGCGAGGAAGGTTGCGCCGTCGGTGCCCTCTTCCAATCCGCCGGTCAGAGTTTGGCGTCCTTCCGGTGAGAGCGCGATGATACGCCCTTCTTCAAACCCTTCCAATGCAACCCGCAGAGCCTTGCGATCGGGTTTGCCGCGATGAATCCAAATGTAGCCATAAGCGCGGAATAACGGTCCGACGAGCCAATGATCGTCGCGGTTTTCGATTTTTACGATTCCCTCCATCAAATGCGGTATGACGGCAACCAGCAAGACTGCGTCCACATCCCCGGAGTGATTGAAGACGACCATGGCAGGTCCCTTTTTGGGGAAGTTCTCCAACCCTTTTATGGTGGGGCGAAGGAAAAGAAACGTGAGCAATTTCATCAGAAGCCGATAGATCTGCCGAAATAGCTTCCGCGCTAGCGTGAGGCGCGGCAGGACGATCAGTTCTGGATTCCAGACTTCGGTTACGGGTTTGGGCGGTTGAGCGGATTGTTCCTGCATATGAACCTCGATGTCGCGGCATCTTCGTTCCCGCGTGATACCCCATGACGTGATTGGCGCGATTTTGTCTCACTTAAGGAATAACGAAACAAGCGAGTAAAAATTTCTTGCCGCAGAGTCTCAGAGACGCCGAGAAAATCCCTTGAGCAGAAGCGACCCGGCGTAAGGTGAGTAAGTAACTTACCTTACGCGGCGACAACCGTAATGCGAGACGCTGGGCGGTCTCGCGTTTCAGGAAATTCTTGGGTAAGAGCGACATGTTGCTCTTTTCTAAAATAATCGAGCAATAAATCAAACCACGGAGACACGGAGACACAGAGAAAAGCAATTAAAAAAACTCCGTGACTCACGTGTCCCGATGATTTTCGGGAGTGTCTCCGTGGTTCAAAATGAAGCGGGGCGGAGCGCTCGGTGTAATTGTAAATCTGCAAAATGTCGCATTACGGAAGCCGCGTTAGCCTTTTCTGCGTAAGGTGAGTTAGTAAAGCGCTTTCTCACTTGCACAATGCCAGTACTTTTTCAAACACTTCATCCGCATCCATCGAATCTGAATCGATGGTCACGGCATCCTCGGCGGCTCTCAGCGGCGCCACATCGCGCGTGGAATCGATGCGATCGCGCTCGATCACCTTCGCGAGAATTTCCTCGTACTCCGCCGCGCCGCCTCGTAAGAGGATTTCATGATATCGCCTCGTGGCGCGTTGTTGCGCGGTGGCGTCGAGGTAGATCTTCATATCCGCTTCGGGCAGGACCACCGTGCCAATATCGCGTCCCACCATCACGATCTTTCCGTGCAAGCCGATGCGCCGCTGTTGCGCCGAGAGAGCGCGCCGCACGCCGGGATATGCGGCGACGATCGACACATGCGCCTCCACCTCCCGCGCGCGAGTTTCCCACGTAATATCTCTTCCTTCCACGAGGACATCACACGCGCGTCCATCCGACGTGGAGGCTGGCGCCACGTCAATTGGAGTTTTCTCTGCCAGTGTGGCGACCGCGCCCTCCTCGTTGATATTAATTCCCCGATTCAGCGCGAGCCACGTGACGGCGCGATACATCACGCCGGTATCGAAGAATAAATATCCGAGCGCGTGGGCGAGCCGCAACCCCAGCGTCGATTTACCGGAGGCGGCGGGTCCGTCTATGGCGATGATGTTGGGGATCATGGCTGTCCGCTTGAGCGCGCATCGGGGAAGAGATCATCGCGCGCCCACAGGATGACGGTCTCGCTCTCCACCGGCAGTTTGCGGAAGACAAGCCACGAGATCCAATCTGTGCTTTGCAGGATTTCCCATTGCGGCTGTGCGCGCCACGTGAAATCCTGTCCGCGATAGGCGGCGGGGAGGCCGGGGTTATCCATGACCGGGGTGATGAAAAGCGGAGGGGAGGTTTGCGGATCGAGCGCGGAGACAACTTTTACAGAGTGGTTTCGCAAGACCCATTCGAGGGCGGGTGAATCGATTCCCACAATGAGCACAGGTTGAGACTGGTCGTGACCGAGGCTGAATTCTGAGATGTCGTTCACGCTGGCGAGGAGTAATTCTGCCTGGACCGGTTTCGAGTCGACCATCCATAATTCGAAACCGTCCGGGTAGCGCAGTCCACTGGCGCCCCATGCCGTGGCAAGCGTGTATAAACTGACAAAGGCGGCGAGCGCAATCGTTGCGGCGAGCCGGGCAATGCGCGCCGACCAGCCAAGCGCTACGAGGGCAACGCACACGAGAAGGATGGCGAATGAACTGATCAACACAGCCAGCGGCGGGTTATCCACAGTGCCGATGAGGGGCAGGGTGGCGGGCTGACTGAATGGATTCAATCCCAGGTTCGAAACGGTGAATGAGATGTAGACCAGCAAGATAAGGATGGCAAGCGTTACGATGCCAACTTCGGAATATTCCTCGCGGCGGATCTCAACAACGCGCGCAAGTTCGAGCGCGGCGAGAGTAAGTAATGGAACGACAACCCATACCAGAGCGCCTGGCTGGCGATAAAACACAGCCAGCAGAAGCGCTACGCCAAGCCAGATCGTCAGGCGTTTGGCGCGTTTTCCGTTGGCGCGCGCCGCACGGATGATGGCAAGCGCGGCAAGGAGGATCCCCAGCGGTTCGTAGAAGAGGAAGGTGAGAGTCATGCGCCACGGCGGGACTCCTGCCTGTGCGACCCATCCGCTGAGATAGGCGGGGAGGGAGGAGAGCGCGGCACTTAATCCGTTGGGGGCGAGGAAGAAGAGGGTTCCGCAGAGGAGGAGGGTGGCGGTGAAAGAGATAAGTAATTGGGGATTAGTAATTGGGGATTGGAGATTGGAGACTGGAGAATTGGAGGCTGGAGGCTGGAGGCTGGAGACTTGCCCTGAGCTTTGTCGAAGGGTCGAAGACTCTTGGTTTTCGATTGGCGTTTCTGAGGATTCGGGGGATGGTTCGGTTCCCGGGTTGCGCGGTTTCATGCCGCGAATGAAAAGATAGGTTAGACCGAGAGCGAGCAAGCCAGCCCAGAGCGAAGGTCCGGAAAGAAGCGCGAGACCAGCGAAGATGCCGGCGGGGATGAATCGCTTGTGATTCCACATCGCCCACGCGAAGAGCAGGGACGTCACGGCGAACATGGTCCCGTTCGCCTGACGCGAAAGCGTGACGAGACCGGGGTCAAAGGCGAAGAGGAAGGCGAGGATCAACGCCGGGCGCGGAGGAATTTTTTCGCGGAAAAAGTAGGGAGCAAGGACCAGCATACTTCCTGCCAGCGCGGGAAGAAAACGCGCGAGGAAGTTCGCGCTTTCCATGATGGCGAACAACGCGGCGGTGAAGAGAATGTATGCGGACTGCGGCGCGAGCAAAGGAGATTCGCCGCGCGTGAGGGCGAGGGATTGCAAGGCGAGTGTCGCTTCCGAGTCGGTGAGCGGCGTCGCGCCCAACGCAACGAATCGCAAGGCGAGGGCAATAAGAAAAGCCAGCCCGTACAACCAGCCTTCGTGTTTGATGGAAGGGGAATTCATGGGCGCAATTTTACCCTCAATTAATTGCAACGCCACAGCGCGGCAGAGATTCTGAGAAAATCCTTTAAAAATCTCCATGAACGCGCTAAGGCTCTTTAGAAACTCACTCTACGGCGCTTCGTAGATCGTCACATTCCCCTGTTGAAAGACAACTTTCAAAAACAAGTTGAACTTTTCCTCGTTGATCGCGTAGGTATTGCGCTCGAGATTCCCGATGTATATGTAGCGGATGTTGTAGCGGGCGATAATTTGTTGCGCGGTGAACCAATCGGGTGTGGAGTACAGCGTTTCGATATCCTGGTGACGCGTGCCCTGTAATGATTGATCGCGCCACTGCCCTTCGTGATTGTCCCAGCCTAAGACGGTCGGCAAGCCGGTGTAGTTTGCGATCCGCCCGTAGGAGGAGTAGACGCCTCCCACAGCCTCGGCAACTATCCCGTCGGGCGCGGAGCGTAGCCATTCAATCGCCGCGCCTTCATCCGGATTCTCTGCCCTGATCCGTTCGAAATCGTCGAGGGTATAACCGAAGAACGGCGGCTTGAAGTTGTTCGTCCTGTTCGCGAACCCAAGCACGGGATAGGTAAGTCCCACGATCAAGATCAATGTAAATACAACCGAGAACACACTCTTTGCCCTGCCCTGCAAATTCTGGAGCAAGACAGCCGTTCCGTAGGCGGCGGCGAGAGAGAGCACCATCCATGCTTGGAAATAGAATTTAAAAATGGTGTTGATGCGATATCCGAAATTATCGCGCAAGTAAACAAACTCAGGACCGAGGATCAACAAAAGCCCGAGGAATATTAGCAACAGTGCAAACGTGTGCGATGGCGGGCGTTCCTCTGTGGGTGTAATATTCTCGGCGCGTTCGTTAGTCAACAAGTACGATACTGTTGGAATCATCAACGCTAGTACTGTGACAAGACTCCCTATGTATACTAGCCGTCGCGTCATGCTTGCGGCTACGAATCCGCTTACGCCGCCGGCCTGCGAGGCGATCAGCGGGTCAGTAAGATCGGGACGGGCAAGCAAAGCGGCGGTTCCAACCGCGAACATTGCAAGGAATAACACAAATACAACTCCAAATGAAACTTTTAGCCCAGCGCTCCAATTCGCGGAGCCGATTGAACGGCGATACATCAAAAACGCAAACAGCGGGATGAATAGCGTTCCCCACATCACCCACAATTGCGCCCCGCGCGTGGGATACATGAACGACGGCAGGATTCCGCCCGCTTGTGAATCAAACCCGATGAAGAACGGGAGATACATCACATACGCGACGATCAGCATGGGGATGCCTAACAGGAAAAGATCCTCGAGTCTTTCCCAGCCCCAGCCTGATTCGCGTACCCGAGCCAGCGCATACGCGAAGAGAATTAACGCGCTTGTGACGAGAATATCCCACGTGTTGAGAAAGGCAAGCCCGCCAATCAGCAGGGCGATGACAAAGAATCCTGTCTTGCTAATTTTCAACCGCGCAACATAAAAATCCGTTGTCCCTTTGAAGCCGCCGAAGAAAAGGTTTAACGCGACAGCTACTGTCAGCAAAACGAACGGCATCGCCAGAATATGCGGATGCAGATCGCCGAGGATGAACGAGAAGGCGGGGAACTCGCTGATCACATCGCCGGTGGGATTATTTTGTAAATCGTAATCCATGATCACGCGCGAGGCGCGCCACCACCACCAGAAGCGTTCGGGGACCCATCCCAGCGGTTGCGAGGGCGCGTCGCGCAGTTCGGGGATATCCAGCCACGTCCAGAAATTATTTCCGTTTATCCAGAACAGTCCGCGTCGGTGGAGAACGTCAAGGAAGCCTTCCAGGTTGCTTACCAGAAGTAAGAAAAGTGGCGCAAGCAAAGGAGAGAGGGTAGAAGAAGGAGAGTCATCTAACCTTTGACTTTCAACCTTTAACTTTTGACCATAAGCCAACAGGTTATACAAAATTCCATACGCGCCGATTGCGCACAATGCAAAAATGAGCGCGGTCATCAAGTTGAAGGCGGCGGTGGCAGGCGTGCCGGTCATCGTTGCCAGCATGGAGGTCATCACATAGCCGAAGTAATAATACGAAATAGAATACCCCGAAAGCCACAAGTCGCGCGGAGGGAACGTCGGCGAGTTCATGATGCCGTTGATCATCATCAATTCCATTGGCTTTTCGGTGCCGAGGATCTCCGGGCTCGTCGAACGGATGAACGCCATGAGGGCGAAGGCGAGGAGGAAGAGGATTTCGGTTGTGAGGATGAGAGAACGGTTGGATTTGAGGAAGGAGAGGATTGGGGAATTGGAGAATAGAGACTGGAGATTGGAGATTGCCCACGCGCTCAGGCTGACAAGGACGAGCAATCCCAGCAACAATCCGCCGATGTCATTTTGCGCGATGCCAAAGGATGCGAAGAGCCAGAAGATGTATCCCCAAAGCAACAAGCCAAATGCTCGCGAGAGCGTATAGCCGCGATCTTTTAGCGCGGGGAAGAGGCGATACGCGAGGGGAAAGGTCAGCCAGCCGAGGAGGGTGGAGAGGAGGTACCAGAGGAGGAAGGAAAACATGGAGACTGGAGACTAGAGATTATCCGGCGGGACGAAGACGTCGTCGGCGTTGCGTTCCATGTCCAGCGTTTTTGTCACCGCCTCGTGATTAATGGGACCGTAGATGTGCGGAAACTTCGCATTAATGGGAACACCCGGAGGTGGACCGCCGGATGGTTTTTCCCATTTCACAGGCGCGGTAAGTTTCGTTTCGTCGATGACGAGGATCGTCAACTTGCGGCGAGCTTGGAAGAAATCCATTGCCACCGGCACAAGGTGCTCCGCGGTGGAGCAGTGGATGAAGCCCTCTTTGTCGAGGCTCTTGGCTTTGTAGGGTCCCGTTGCCAGCGCGTATCTCCAGTTTTTGCGAAAAGTGAGGTGGTAAATCATAGCGGCTCCTTGGATGTGTCACCCTGAGCGTAGCGAAGGGTCTCCTCTATTGAAAGGGAGATGCTTCGCTACGCTCAACATGACATGATGGTTACGGCATCACTTCATAGATCACGGTCGCGCCATCGCGATACACTTCGCGCCAGTATTCGCTCTCGTATTGATCGAACTTGGCGATGCCTTCCGGCGTATATTCGGCGCGTTCGAGTTGACCAACGATAATATACTTCACATCATAGGTTTTGAGGAATGCCCGCGCGGCTTCGATATCGATGGCATTGTAAAAGTCGCCAACCTCGGCAACACGCGCCTCCACCTGCGGAGAGATGAGCACGCGCTGCTGGCGTTGATGCCAATTCCAGCCGACCACGCTCGGTAAACCGGTGTAAATGGTGAAGCGCGTGCACCAGCGATATTCGGGACAATTTGCCTCCACGATGACCGGCGATCCCTGCGCATTGTTCTGCATCCAACGGATGGCGCGGTAATCCTCGGCAAGCACTAATCGTTGACCGAAATCGTCATATTGCGCATATTCCATGAACGTCATTGAATCGAGCGTGCGCGGGGCTTCGAGTATCCAGCGGTCTTTGATCTTGCCGGATGTGCCGCTGACCGTGAACATCGCCGCGCCCGAGATCAGCACGATCAACGCGCCCTGCCAGAATGCGCGCCAACCCGGAAGCCAGCGGAAGACGGATGGTAATGTCCATGCGAATGCCGCGGCGGCGCTTACTGCCAGCATGAACCATGATTGCAAATAGAATTTGAAGATGGTGTTCTGACGCCCAATGTCGCCGCGCACAACCACTACCTCAACCACAACTGTGATGAGCAACGCTGTGCCGATCAGGAACAACGCGAATCGTTTTGTGTCGGGCAGGCTAGGGCGCAACATCAACACTCCCGCCCATGCCGCAATGGTCAGCGCGACCCATGCCACCGCCACGCCGCCGTACTCGGTACTGGATTGCATGTACTGGATCACGAACAACATCAACACGAATACGATCAGGGCGCCTTCGATCAGCCACTGAAACGGTTTGAGCTTTCGCAATGAGGATGCGGGCGTTTGAGCCATCCACCCGCGCGTTTCCCATGCCATCCACGCGACGATGATGAACAGGAACAATCCCCACATAGTGAAATACGAAGCTAGCGGCGTGAACGGTCCCTTCCAGGGATCGAGCGCGCTGTATGCCTGATAGTACGCGATGCGATACGGCAGATACAACAGCCTTGAGAGCGCGAACAAGAGAGCGACCGCGCCGCCCGTCCACGCGATGCGATGGATCAGCGACTTGGCATCCACATAGCGCCACACAGAATAGGCGACCGCAACGACGCCGATCAGCAAATAGGTGTACGTGTCGGATAGATTGGTGGGGAATACCGCGCCGATGATCAGCCCGCCAACGAGGAATCCCAGCCCCGTCATCCACGCTTCAGACGCAGGGCGGGCTTGACTCTTCCAACTCGCGCGCGCCATCACCACCGACAGCGCCCAACTGATGGTGAGCAGCGCCAGCGGCATGACGATCATGTGCGCATGCAAATCGCTGTACAGGAAGGTGAACAGTGGGAACTCGGTGATCTCGTTGCCCCCGCCCGGAGGGACGACTCGGCTGGGGTCCCAGTACCAGTCTCCAGGTCCGACCGGAAGCGAGCCGCCCTGTGTGATGAGTTTCAGTCCCTCGGTCGCCCATTTCACGCGTTGCGCGAAGGTCGAATCCCAAGAGAAGGCGCCAAGCGAACCGAGTTGTTGCAGACGGTTGTAGATCATTTGCACGGTGCCAAGGTTGCCTAGCAGGATGGCGAGGAAGGATGCGGCGAGACCTGATACAAGTCGCAGGTCAAAGGTCGAAGGTTGTTCATCGTCGACGTTTGACTTTCGATCTTCGGCTAGGTTCCACCCGATTGATAATGCGCTGATGCCGACAATGGCGAAGAGTGTCGGCAGGATGAAGTTGTAGGCGATGGATGGAACGATGCCGAGCAGTTTGACCGGCGTGCCGACCAGCACAAAGCCGTAATAATAGTAATTGATGTATCCGCCCGCGAACCATGGGTCATACGGCGGGAAGGACGTGCTTTTGATGACCGCGTTGAAGTACGAGAAATCCATCGGGCGTTCGCCGCCTTTGGATACGTGCCATAAGTCCGGGTTGCCGATGCGGATGAAGAGGTCGGTGAAGAAGAACAGCAGGAAGATGCCTTCGATAAGTAGGAAGTATTTTCTTTTGGTCTTCCATTCTTCGCGCAGTTCGTCGCGTTGATAGTAACCAAGCCCCGCGCCCATGAGCAGGATCAAGCCGAAGACGATCGCGATGGTTGGGCGCGTGTAGGGGATGCCGATGGAGCCTCCCATCCACGCCAGCCAGCTGAAGAGAACCAATCCTAGCGCGCGGCTGAGCGGGTAGCCCTTGTCTGCCAAGCCCGGCATAGCCAGCCGGATCAGAGGGTAGACGGCAAGCCCAAGAATCGAGATGAAGAGATACCAAACCAGTAAGCCCAGCCACGGGTTGCTGTTAAGCGCGGAGTTGTAATCGAACAGTTGAGACCATGTGCCGCCGGCGCGTTGTTGCGCGAGTTTGTCGGCGGGCAACATCAGGGATTTGTAGTCGCTGAATTGGCGCGGGGTAAGGCGCGTAACTTGCGTTAAATCGACCGCGCTCAAGGTGGATTGTACTTGCGCGGTATCGTAGTTTCCGCTCTTCTTGAAGATCAACACTTTCGGGTGATCGTAGAAGGTGAAGGCTTCTTCGGCGTATTGATCGTTGATCTCGAAGTTGCCTAATTTCGGGAACGTCTCAAACACTGCGATGAGATCGAAGCCGAGTCTGCCTTCGTACATGCCGGGTTGCGCTTCGTGGTAACAACGGATGATATTTTCGCCAATCGGGCAACCGATGAGTTCGCGATAATACAGCGTGGTCAGCGGATATCGCTCGGGCAGGCGCGTGATCTGCCCGTATTGATGATTCGTGGGAATGAAAATGTAATCGGCTTGATCGAGCGTGGAGGTGAAGCGCGCGAGTTTATCGGCGTTGTCATCCCAGTAGACTTGCAGGTTCAGGTCGCCGCGGTAAAGTCCGCCGAACGCATCGTAGCCATCCACGCGGAAGGGAAGCGGATAATCGTAGTCCGTTTCGTTGACGACGGCGGAGCCGGTGATGGCGAGGATGCCCTCATTGATCTGCAAGCGCAAATAATATTGAATGCCCTTTGCGACTTCCACGGGCTTATCGAATTCAAGCGTGAATTCATTTCCGCGCGGGTCTTTTGCGGCGGAGAAGTCGGATGTCAATGAAGATGTGGCGAGGGTTTGTTCGGGCGTGTGTTCGGCGCCGCTGGAGAGAGTCAAGTTGAAGGTGGAGGGTGAGGCGAGCGCGTTGGTGGCGTGTGCGAGGGTGATGCCGGTGAGGAGTCCATCGACATTGGAGACAAAGGAGATATCGTACGGCGCGGATGCGTTGACGGAAGTTTCAGGCTGAATTGGAATAGGCTGGTTGTAGTTTGAATCGCCGGTCTCGATGTGCAAGTTGATCGGACCAGGCACGTTTTGATATATCCATCGTGATGCGGCGATGCGCGGCTCCTCGCGGGTGTAAATGCTTTGGAAGGCAAATGCCCACGCGGCGGTGAGTCCGATCACGATGATTGCAAGGGAGGTACGCAGTACGGAATACGAAGTGCGTAATTTGTAATTCGCTATTGGTAATTGCTCGAATACCACCCACGCCGCCATCATCGCGAGCAATGGGTAGATGGGAAGTTGATAGCGCATGGTCGGGTTGAATTGAAGCGATTGCCAGAGGAAGTATGCCGCCGTCCAGCCCCACAACAATGCGTGACGCCACTCGCCTTTGAGAATGCGCCAGCCCATGTAGAGGAATCCGATCCACGCGAGGATGCCGAGCGGAAGACCCAGGCCCCAGGTCGTCAGGTTCTCAAATGAATACAAATGCGAGCGCCGCGCCCATTGCAGGTTCCACGGCAGGTCGGCATCGCCTTTGGCTTGAATGCGTTGTTCTTGAATATTGGCGATCCACTGCGGGTTGAGTCCAAGCCCGTCGAACGCATACGGCTGGAAAATGCGGAAGGAGATCAGCGCGGCGAGTCCGCCGGCGATGAGGCAGGCGATAATGAGTAATTGGTAATTAGTAATTGGCAGACGGTGGGCGGTGGATGGCTGAGCGTCGATCAACTCTGCATCAGGTTCGTTGGTCTGTTGTTTACGGTCGATGGTCAGATATCGAAGTGCAAACGCGCCGGGCAGGAGGATCGCCAGCGGATAAATATTCACCTTCGACGCCAGCGCCATGCCGTAGGCGATGCCGAAACCAATACTTAAGAGGAATAGAGGAGTAGAGAGTAGAGATTGGAGAATTGAAGAATTGGAGATTGGAGACTGGAGATTGGAGACTGGAGACTTGTCCTGAGCGTTGTCGAAGGGCTGGAGGTTGGAGGATTGGAGAATTGGAGAATTAGAGTCTGCAGAATCAGAAACAGGAGATTGAGGATTGGAGACTAGAGATGTGTCCTGAGCGTTGTCGAAGGACTGGAGACTGTCCGTTGATGCGGCGGGCAAGTCTCCGGTCTCTAGTCTCTTTTCTTTCCACAGCATGATCTCAACGGCGAAATAGATCGCCAGAAACGCAAACGGGTTGACGAATAGATCTGTGGTGAAGAAGTGCGACTGCTGGATCTGCATCACCGTCAGCGCGGAGAAAAGCGAAGCCAGCAACGCCACACGGCGGTCGTACAAGCGCGAGACGATGGCATACAGGATCAGGATTGTGAACAGGTCGGCAAAGGCGGAGAATTGCCTGCCCAAAAGTTTCACATCAACTTGATCGTTCGTAGCTTCTGCAAGAGGCGCAAAAAACGCGGGCAGGTTCTTATTCTCTTTGACCCAGCGATTCAGTTCCGGTGTTGCTTCCGCGGCGACGCGTACGAGGGTCAGGGGCAGATTGCCATACACAAAGAAGGATTGCCCGCGGTTGTACGGGCTGAGCGTGGATGTTTCACTGTTGAAATAATCGCTGAGGCTGAGCCAGACCTGTTTTTCGGTGGGGCAGGCGTCGATCGGCAGCGCCGCATCCGCGCATTTGTGCGCCCGCAAGTTGGCGACCACACCCGAAAGGAAATTCTCGTCCGGGTGTTGGTGCTCGCCTTCGCCCCAGTTCACGCCGGTCAAACGCAAATAACCCGCCAGCGCGAGCACAAGCACAAGAAGAATATCGAAGAGCCAGAAATATTTTTTGTAATTCATAATCTCAGACCTGACAGGTTTTCAATGGTACCCTGCAGGCAAACGGGCTTTCATAACAAAATAACTTCAACTAGTATAGTTTCGCGGAAACCTGTCGGGTCTTTTAGTTACCCGGCACAAAGAATATCCAAAAATCGTGGCCGGAGATATCCGAATCGAACAAACGCAGGGCGCCGTTCGGGTATAAGGCTTTTAAAGCATCCACCGATTGTTGGTCGTTCACTGTCGGATCCTCAGTGTTGGCTTTGAGGATGAATAATTTTGGTCCATTCAGAGCCAGCGTAGATGCAAAATTTTCGGGCCACAGCGCCATGTCGCGGTTCGGGATTCCCGCCCACGCGGCAGGCAGGCGCGTATCTACCCAATACGGGAACGGCACCACCCACACCGTTTTTGTCGTCCCGTACGTTTGCTCGAACTCACGTATGACTCTTCCCATGTCGGATGTGTTCCACGATCCTAAACGGAATGAATTGGCGAACGTATCGAAAACAAGAGTGTAATTTTGTGAAGCGGAAGCCGCCAACAGGATTCCCGTCAACCCCCAGGCGACGACGTTTCGCATCCCTCTCCCTTTCAGGCTGGTGGCCAAACCGTCGAGCGCCAACGCCGCCAGCAGAAAGGCGGGAATGCTCGCCGCGCCGGCGCGGTTGAGCGCCGGGTTTTCGCCGGGGAACGCCAGCGATAACGTGGATGGCAACTGCAACAACGGAATGGACACAAGCAGGAACAAATCCTGCCAGTGGCGTTTACGGATGTAGCGGATCAGCACGAGAACAAACCCAAACAGGAACAACGCGCCTGTCACCACATCCAGCGCGGGGCGGTGGGGGATCGAGTTGACCCAGATCTCGCCATCGTCGAGGTTATACATCATCAACGCCTTCCCCACGTTCGACGCGAAGATAACCGGGGCGGGTCCGGGCAATGGTTGTTCGACCGTGCTTAACCGGGAAAAAGCGCGGAACCCGAATGCCTCCGGGTTGTCGATCCAGAATCGTAACAAGGGGAGAAACACAAGCAACGAAGTAATCGCCAACATCGCCAGCCAAACCGGCAACTCTCTGCGCGCGCCTTTCGATTGCGAGTGAATCCAATACAAGAGGAACGCCGCGATCACCACGAACGGAACAATGCGGAACGGGCTATAGCCGTGCAAGCCAAGCCCGAGGAACAAGCCGGAGAGGAGGAAATCGTTGCGGTTACGGGTACGCAAGCCGCGCAGGAGGAAAAGAAGCGTCGGCGCCACGAAGAGGGGATAGAGCGGAAAGCGCAGTCCGATGCGGCTGATGACGTTGGGCCAGTAGGCGATTCCCGCGAGCATAAAGGCAAAGAGCGCCACGCGCTTCCCGCCGATTTCTTTTCCGAGCAGGTAAATAAATGGCAGGGTCAAAAAGCCGAGGATGGCGGTGCCGAGTTTGAGACTGAGATACGACAAACCGGTGCCGAAGATATTTGCCACCCAGAGAGTCCAATACATTTGAATGGCTTCGCGCCCGGTATTACGCGGGAAGAAAATGCGCGTGTCGCCTTGCGATACGTCGTACACATCGTACAGTTTTTCGGCATGGTCGCTGAACGGTTCTGCCGGCACGGTCTCTGTCTGCGTGAAGCGGAAGAAGAACGCCAGGGCGGTGACGGCGAGGAGGAGGATCGTCCAGCGCGAGATGGTGATCGTCCATGTATCGCGTTTGAAAAAGCCTGCAATTTGCGCCAGCCAGTTTTGGGATCCCGGCGTCCGAATCCACAACGCGCCTATAAAGGCAAGCACGGCAAGCGCCCAAACCGTAACGTTAAGCGTGGTGAAGAGGTTTTCGTCTAACAGGGTGAACGCCCACAGACCAAGCCCTAGGCTGAGGATCAGCATCACTGGGCGATAGGTAAGCGGGTCTGTCCGATCGGAAGTTTCAGCAAGAGGCGCGAGAGTCCATTCGCCGCGATAGAGTCCCCATCCCAGCGTGAAAAGCGCGGCGACGAACAGCGTGACTCCCAACTGGGTGTCCGGCGGCGGTTCGAGGAGCCATTGACCTGCCAGCGCAAGAAAGAGCGCAAACAGGGAACTCCAGGGGAAGGGGGAGGGCGGTTCAACCTTGGTCTCCGGTGGTTGGAGGCTGACGGTGGTCGAGAGAGGATCGGAATCTGCCGCGAGGAGGCTATCGAGATCGGAGACCGGAGGCTGTAAACGTTCAGGCTGATCGTTTGCCGTTGACGATTTTTCCTCCTCGGCAAAGCCGGGAATCTGAACCCTGCCGCCTCGAAACAGCGATTTGAGGTAATCGAGAACGCTAGGTTCGTCGAGCGGAGGTTGGCGGTGAGGAGTGTTCATGAGTGCGTATTGTGTCCCTTCGACTATGCTCAGGGCAACACTGTGAATTGCGCTTTGCGTTCCGGGTTTCGCGCTTCCCTGTTCACTTGTCTTTTTGTTTCCTGGCTATCACAATGATGCTTTCTCCCCAGCGCATGGGAAGGAAGATCAAGCCGGTGATTGCTTGAAATCCGCCGAATGAACCGAAGGTCAGTTTTTGGACCGCATTGGGGATGAGCGGAATATACGGCACGTCCCAAAATCCATCGGAAAAGATTCGCGTAATTGTAAAGCCTGCGCCTTCGATCAAGGAGACCCATTCGGCTGGTCGCTTCAATGAGATGTGAGTTGGGTCTTGATAACCGATCCATTTTTCGCCTTTCCACGGCTTGAGCAGCGAGTCGAGGTTCGGCGTGGCAAGGATGAGCGCGCCGCCTGGCTCGATCACGCGACCGATCTCTTGGATCGCTTTTTGCGGGTCGGGCAAATGCTCCACAATGTGCTTGATGATAACCACGTTAAATGAGTTGTCGTTAAATGGAAGTTCCTGCGCGCTGGCGGTTTGCAGGCTTGTCTTCTTCACAACAGGCTGCGACTGTTTCACCGCCCAGTGGTTGATGTCGCAACCGTACGTCTCGAACGTATCTTCGAGTTGCCCCACGAGATGCCCCATGCCCGAGCCTACCTCCAGCAGGCGCGCGCCGCGCCGTCCGTTGCGCCGCGCCAGCATGGCAAAAAAACGATTCGACCACCAATACATGCTGTATTTGGCGAAGGTGATGTTGGCGTAGGTGTGCGTGGAGAAATAATTTTCGTCGAAAGGCATGGGTGTATGTATACAAGTATCCAGGTACACAGGCGCGAAGCAGACCTATTTCCTTGTCTACTTCTTCCTCGCGATATAAAACGTAAATGTCCCGTTCTCGATCGGTTCAGGCGAGGCGTATTTGCTTACATATTGTTTCGTTAGCCAGAGATTCCATTGTGTGCGTGAGAGTATCCAACGCCCTGAGAGAACGCGAGCCAATACCGATGGAACGCCGAAGTAATGTCCCCATTCTAACACGCGCATCGCGGAGGGCGAGAAGTAGTGCCAGTACCGCATCATTTCAAAACCGGCGCGTTCGAGGCGCGTTTGCCAAACATCAGGCTCGTCGGCGTGATGCACGCGCGAAATTCTGCGAAACCAGTTTTCATACGGCGCGCCCAACACCTTCGAAATAGACAATGCGGAAAAATATCTCGTGTTCGGCACGCAAAAGTAAAACGGCGCATCCTTCCTTAATACGCGCGCGGTCTCTTTCAACACATCGTCAATGTGCGGGATGTGCTCCAACACCGAGTTGCTGAATCCGCTGGCGAAATAATTTGAAGGGAACGGCGACTTTGCGCCATCCGACTCCACCAACGATTTGTACGCGCCATACTGTTTCGCCTCATGGATGGGTCCATGCCATGGGTCGAGTCCCACGTCAATTTTTTGGTTGAAGGTCAGCGAGGCAAAGTGACCGTCGCCGCATCCCACATCGTAGACCGGCGCGGGCAGGGGCAGGTCTTGGTAGTACGATGATTCAATTGCCCGCAAAAACGCGCGGAAGTACGGCAGATCGCGGAGGTGCAGGAAGAGGAAGTCTTTTGATTGACGATTAACGATTGACGATTGACGATTGGTCATTGTTTTCCCATAAGCTTGGCGAACAACTTTTCATATTCCTGAGCGACAGAATCAGGCTCATAGGATCTCTTGATGGATTCGATATCGCCTTTGAACTTTTGCGGTTCATTCAGGACGGTGAGGATGGACTCAGCCAAGTCAGCCGCATCGCCAATTCGAGCGACTCGTCCCATGCCGTGCATCGTCACGGGTTGCCTCACGCCCGGCAGCGCGGACGGGACGCACGGCGCTCCGTTCATCATCGCTTCGATCTGCACGAGCCCGAACGCCTCGGTGGAGTTTAAGGAAGGCACGGTCAACACATCGAGGTTGGGATAGAACGCCGCCATTTGAATCGGGTCGAGGTTTCCGAGAAACGCCCAATGACCGGCGTTTTCATATTCGCGGATGCGCGGCATGAGGCGGTCTGAATATGCCTGCTCGCCCATCACATTTTGATACGTGCCGGCGAACAACACTTGCGCTTTGGGATGTTGTTTCAAAATAATCGGCAGCGCGTCGAGTAAAACCTCGACTCCCTTTTCCGCGGCGAAGCGCGCCGCCATGCCGATGACCGGCTTGCGCTCGCGGATGCGATGTTCGACGGCGAACGCCTCCACGCTGCCGGGGAGTAGGGTCGGCAGTTCAACGGGAGGCAGGATGGGGGTCAGTTTTGAGGCGTAGCGCGAGAGGTAGGGCGAGTTGTCCGCGTAGTCCTGTGTGTACGTCACGATGTGATTCGAAAAGAATCCCGCCATGTTGTTTTGAAAATCCACCACGGCGTTGACGAAGCGGTTGAAGAAGCCAGGCGGCAGAAGCAGATCGCAGTGATAGGTGAGGACGGTGGGCTTGCCGAAGAGACGTCCGCGCAGCGCCACGCCGGGCGCGTCGAACTGCGGAAGATGAAGTTGAACGACATCGTGCTGCGCGACAAGTTTTGTGGCGATGACGCCGAACGTCGGCGCGATGACGCCTTTGCTAATGCGCGCCGCCACCGGCACGCGGATAATTTTTACGCCGTCTATCACCTCTTCGCGCGGAAGCGAGGGGTCGTATTGCGTTGTCATCACAGTGACTTCATGCCCGCGTTTGACAAAAGCGCGCGCGAGCCGCTCCGCGTAGATGGTCAGCCCCGATGTGTGCGGGCGATAGTAGGTGAGAACGGTGAGGATTTTCATAAAGCGGGACGATTATACACTCGTGAGGCGAGGTAATGCAGAGACTCGGATTGACTCTCATGCCTTTCTCTAGTCCGAAAACCTTTAACGCGAATTACGCGAATAGGCGAATGGCGCGAATAAAACTAAAACAGTTCTTCACGCAGTAGCGCTATGTGAAGGCGGGCAAACTGTCTCCTGAACTTTCGGGCGTATTTACTTGTTACAATCGGCGCATGAATAACAAAGCGAATTTCTTCCATTGGGTTGTTGCCACTTTGCGCGAGTCCGCGTGGGCGCCGCTGGGCGTGTTCGGTTTTTATCTGGTCGGGCTGGTCTTCGATTGGTACGACAAATTTCCGCCGCTCGATATTCCCACACATTTCATGGGCGGCGTGGCGATCACGTATTTTTTCCGTTCCGCCATCAAACAGTCGCAAAAATTTCTTGGGGACATTCCCGCGCTGATCCAAATCTTGTTTGCCTTCACCTGCACAGGTACAACGATCATCCTGTGGGAATTCTACGAGAACGCGTTCGACTATCTCTTCGGCACAACGATGGTGCGCGGACTCGAGGATACGATTATGGATATGTTTATTGGGATATCGGGGGCGCTGGTGTTGATGTTGTTGTACAGGCGGAAATAAATATTGCATGTCACCCTGAGTGGCGCGAGGCGCCACGAAGGGTCTCTGCTACCCAAACAAGAGACTCTTCGGTCGCAAACCCCGCTCCCTCAGAGTGACATAGCAAAAGTAATTCAAAACAAATCCTTATTCGCCTTTACCCACTCGAACATCAATTCCATGCCCTCTTCGAGATCAATCTTCGGTTCCCAGCCGAGTTCGTTCTTTGCTTTGCGCAAATCGGCGTAGAAAACTTTCTGGTCGCCGGGGCGCCAATCTTCGCGCGAGACCTCGATCTTTTTGCCGAGTAATTTTTCCAATATCGGACCGAACTCCGCCCAGATCGCCATCACATTGCGCCTGCCGCCGCCGACGTTGTAGATCTGCCCTTTGGCAACATCAATTTTTTCAATTGCCGCATCGTACGCGTTAAGCAGATCGTGGACATGCAGAACGTCCCGCACTTGTTTGCCGTCGCCATAAATTGTGATCTTGCGCCCGGTCACCGCCGCGATCATCATCCATGCGAGCCAGCCCTGGTCTTCGATTCCAAATTGGCGCGGACCGTAAATGCAACTTTGACGAAAGACGACAGACCGTAGACCGTAAATTCTTGCATAATCGCGGACGTATTGATCGCCTGATCCTTTTGAAACTCCATATGGCGAATGGAAATCGAGCGGCTGTGATTCGGAACAGCCGTGTTCCAAATCTTTGTACAGCCAGCGCGTGGATTCTTCGATCAACTGCACATCGTCCATGCCGCCGTAAACTTTGTTGGTGGATGAGTAAATGAAGATGGGATTCTTTTTCGAGAGGCGCGCGGCTTCGAGCGCGTTGAACGTGCCGAGCGCGTTGGACTCAAAGTCTTCGCGCGGATTTGTGACCGAGGTTGTCACTGCAACTTGACCGGCGAGATGGATGATCACATCCGCGTCTTTGGCGGATTCGGCTAGCAAGTCCGCGCTTCGCAGGTCTCCGACGATGAGGTTGAACGCGGTTTCCCCGAACTGGCTCTTCAACCAGTCCACGTTACGCGGCGCGCCGGCGCGCGAGAGATTGTCGAAGATGGTGACGCGCTCGCCGCGCTGAATCAGTCTGCCCGCGTAGTTCGAACCGATAAATCCGCCTCCGCCGGTGATGAAGTAGTTACGAGTCATCCGCTTTCCCTTGCTTATTCCTAAAACTCATCAATTCCTGATAGACGCCCGAAAGAGTCTGCCCTTCACGCGAGAGACCGATGGCGCCGATGACGATGCTGTTGATGTAGTTGTACAAACGCATGGCTAGCGCGGCGGCGAACGCGGTCGATTCATCGGGGACGAAGCGGGTGAGGGCGAAAACGATCGCGGCTTCGAACGTCCCTAACGCGCCGGGCGCCGAAGGGATGGCTCCGCCGAACGCCGCCATGCCCAAGCCGAACATCGCCCAGATCACATTTGCCTGCGGGAAGAACGCGCGGATGATAAAGTAATACGCAACGATGGCAATCGCCCAGTTGACCGCCATCCAAAATAAAAATTTGACGAAGAGTCTGCCGTCGTTCAGCACGCTCAAGCCGGAGAAGAACGATTCGAGAAAACTGCCGCCGAGTTGTTGCAAGCGCGGAAAACGCGCGGTGAGTTTGTGGAAAATATCGAGCGCCCACTTGTTGTTGCGCGCCAGAATGAACATCAGCACGAAGCCGATCAATACGATGCCGCCCATGATGTAGGCGGTGCGTCCGCTTCCCTCCGCGCCGACGACGAACGGAATAACGGAGATAAAAATGATGGCGGTGTAGATCAAGTCCATGGTGCGTTCGATGACGATGGTGGGCAAAATTTCCATGAAGGTCATCTTCGATTTGCGGCTGAGCAGGAACGCGCGTCCGATCTCGCCGAGACGGAACGGGAGGAAGTTGTTGAGCAAGTAGCCTTCGCCGACCGTCCAGAACACATCGCTGAACGAGGCGCGGTCACGCAACAGCGTTCGCCACACCTGCGCGCGAATAGCCATCCAAATGAAGCCGATGGCAAGCGCGATGCCGAGATAGACATAGTTCGCGCTGCGAAGCGCGTCTACCATCTTGGGCAGGTCAACGAAATAGAGTATTGCGGCGATCAAGCCGAGGCTGATGATGGCGCCTGGTAACCAGCGTTTGATATCTTTCATAGTTGTTCCTTTGGGGGAGGTACACAGGTATACAAGTACACAAGTAAACACGTGCCCTGTCTACGTGTGTACCTGTTTCCGTGTATACGTGTCTCCTTCATTCCTCATTCAACTTCAGCACCGCCATGAACGCTTCTTGCGGGATTTCGACGTTGCCGACCATCTTCAGGCGTTTCTTGCCCTTCTTTTGTTTCTCGAGCAATTTCTTTTTGCGGGTGATGTCGCCGCCGTAGCATTTTGCCAGCACATCTTTGCGCGTCGCTTTGACGTTGGCGCGCGAGATGATTCGTCCGCCTGAGGAGGCTTGCACCGCCACGTCGTACAGTTGACGAGGGATCAAGTCTTTCAACTTGGTGATGAGACGTTGACCTTTGTGATACGCGTCCTTTTGGTGGACGATGGTTGCGAGCGCGTCGAGGGGTTCGCCGTTGACGAGGATTTCGAGTTTCTGCAACTCATCGGGGCGATACTCAAGGAATTGATAATCTAATGAAGCATAGCCTTTTGTGCGCGATTTCAAATCGTCGAAGAAGTCAATGATAATTTCTGACAGCGGAATTTCAAAATCGAGTTGCACGCGATGCGGCGCGGGATATTCCTGTTGCTTGAAGATGCCGCGCCGCTTGGTGACGATGTCCATGATGGGACCGTAATAATCGGTGGGCGTGATGATCTCGATGGTCATCCATGGTTCGCGCACTTCGACGATCTTCGATTCATCGGGCAGTTCAGCGGGCGAGTCTACAGGGATGACCGAGTTATCAATCATCAACACTTGATATTCCACCGACGGCGCGGTGAACAGCACATCTAAATTGTATTCGCGTTCGATGCGTTCCTGAATGATCTCCATGTGAAAGAGACCGAGAAAGCCCGCGCGGAATCCGAATCCCAGCGCTTGCGATGTTTCAGGTTGATATGTCAATGAAGCGTCGTTGAGTTGCAGTTTTTCGAGCGAGTCGCGCAGTTCGGGGTAATCGTCTGCCTCCACGGGATAAATGCCCGCGAAGACCATCGGCTTCGGGGTTTGGTACCCAGGCAGAGGGTTAGAGGCAGGTTGAGCGGCGCGAGTGATCGTATCTCCCACGCGGCACTCATGCACGGTTTTGAATCCCGTCGCGATGTATCCCACTTCGCCCGACCCCAGCGAGTCGGTTGGTTTCATGTTCGGCGCGAAAATCCCAATTTCAACGGGGCGCATTTCTTCGCGCGTCGAAAACATCCGCAGCACATCGTTGTGTTTGAACGAGCCTTCGACCACGCGGATGTACGCGACGACGCCCTTGTAGGAGTCATAATGCGAATCGAAGACGAGCGCGCGCAACGGCGCGTTATCCAGATCTTTCGGAGGGGGAACGCGCGTGACGATCGCCTCGAGGATTTGATCCACGTTGACGCCTTCTTTTGCCGAGACGCGCAAAACCGCTTCAGGCGGGACCCCCAGCAGGCTGCCCACATCTTCAGCCACCTCGTCGGGACGGGCGGAGGGCAGGTCAATTTTGTTGATGACGGGGATGATCGTGAGATCGGCGTCGAGCGCCTGATAGAGATTCGCCAGCGTCTGCGCTTCGATGCCCTGCGTGGCGTCCACCACCAGCACCGCGCCCTCGCACGCCTTGAGCGCGCGGCTGACCTCGTAGCCGAAGTCCACGTGACCTGGCGTGTCAATCAAATTGATCTCGTACTTTTGATTGTCTTTCGCGGTGTAATACATCCGCACCGCAGAGGCTTTGATCGTGACGCCTTTTTCGCGTTCGAGGTCCATCGTGTCGAGCACTTGCGCGGTCATCTCGCGCTCCGAGATCGCGCCCGTCAGTTGCAACAGGCGGTCGGCAAGCGTGGATTTTCCATGGTCAACATGGGCAATGATGCAGAAGTTGCGGATGTGGTCGGTCATAATAGCGGGGGAAGTATAACCGAATTTAATTTGCCACAGAGCATAATACGAGGTAAAGATAAATATACATGAGCCAATGGTCAGTCTTGATCGACTCCATATGTGGTAAGAATATTTCTCCCTCCAACCCGAATGCGGCAATTAACAAATTATGGGAAGCGATTAGCCAATTTATTCCCCAAAACTATAAGTACAACTCCAAGAATGGGTACAGCAACTTTTATCCAAATGGCTTCTGGAGGACCAGAAACAAGTGCTCTACCGAATAAGAATAATAGGCAACCAATAATTATAAGGGTGGCGCCTAGCCAGTTCATAGCGTAACCCCAGATATTTTTCCACTCAACCCTGTTTAATCTAGTAAACACTGAGATAGAATTCCATTTCTTGCAGTTTTTACACTCCCAGTGATAAATACCCTTATTGCAATTGGAGCATTCAACGCCATTACTCTTGACCGTAACTTTGTACTTTTCGCCCTGACAATTAGGGCATAGTCCAAGCCTATCTGTAAATCTACAATAAGGACAGGTTATTTTCGTGTTAGCAGTGACCATGTGCTACTCTAGGATTCGTAGTATATCCGAAATCCTTAGTCCTGCCTGTACGACTATCGATCAATGACATAAATTCAACATATTTCTCGGCGTTCAAATCGATCCACATCAAAAACTCAGCGATGTCCTTTGGTAGCGGTAGGGCACAGCGAATCCTGTTTGCCTAAGATTTGACTATAATTCGACTAATGTTCAAACCTAAATACAAAACCACCCACACTCTTCTCAACCTGCGCGGGCGCGTGAAGGTTTCTGGCGGGCAGGATTTCGATTCCATTCGCAAGCAGGTAAAGGCAAATCGCACTACAAAACGGGGAAAACCACAAAAGCGTAGATAAAATCTACACGTTCGATCAAAAGCATTTTAATCTGTTTGAGGGGATCACGGTGGAATTGCCGAAATAAACTCCTCAAACAGTGAGTTGCCGCGATTCAAATCCATCCATGCCAAAAACTCGACATTCCTCTTCAGCGCTAGCAATTACATCTTTGCCAATAACTCCGCCTTCTTCTTCTGGAACTCCTCTTCCGAAACGATTCCTTTTTTGCGTAACTCATCCAGTTTTGCGATCATGGAGGGGATGTCCTCTTCGCGTTTGCGATCCACTTTAACTTCGTCAAAGCCGAGTTTTTCTTTGGCGTTCAGCATCGCAGTTTTGAATCTCACGGGGTCAGTGATCCGTTGAAACAGATTAACGCCCAATTCGCTTGCCGTCAGGATCTCGATGTCGCCGAAATCGAACAGCCTCCCGAAGAAGGATTGGCTCATTTTCACGTCATTTACTTTTTCGATGGAGGAATCCACGACGTTCTTGTTTAGCACGCCTGAGATCTGGATCACGCGTCGGTTTGTGACGATGTAATCGCGGTTGTACCAAACGAGTATGTCGCGCGCCATCCCGCCCAGAGGAACCAGGACGATGATGAATCCGATCGCGGCGATGGGATAGAAAGTTGTCACGGCGATGACGCCCGCGATCAGTACCAATGTCAATATGATTTCCAAGAGGATGTTGCTGAACAACACGAACCAATGCTGGCGTGTCACCAGCACGATCTTTTCGTTTTGCCCCATCAGTCCCTGAATGTAATTTTTTGCCATAGTTTTCTCCTGCTCGAGCTAGAAGGTTATGCTGTTTTGGATTCTATCACTCGTTCAACCATCAGATGAACGGACTCGCTTCCATTCTCAGCCGACAGTTGATCCATCCACGCCAAAAACTCAACATTCCCCTTCGGTCCCAACAGCGGACTCTTCGCCAGCCCGCGGATGCTGAAGCCTGCGTTTTGGGCGAAGGTCAGCACATCGAGGAGCACTTGCTTATGAATCTCCGGGTCGCGGATCACGCCGTCGCCGCGCGAGACATCTTTTTTCCCCGCTTCGAATTGGGGCTTGATGAGCGCAACGATATAATTTCTTTCGTCTTTCTTCTTTCCTTGCTCGATGAAAGAGGAAAGAGGAAAGAGCCAAGATTTGATAACAGAGAGGAGGATTTTGAGTGAAATAAACGACGCGTCAATCGTCACGAGATCAACCCGCTCTGGCAGCGATTCAACATAGCGCGCGTTGGTCTCTTCCATCACGACCACGCGCGGATCGTTGCGGAGTTTCCAGTGTAGGATGCCCTTGCCCACATCAATGGCGTAGACTTTCGCCGCGCCGCGTTGGAGCAGGCAATCCGTGAATCCGCCGGTGGAGGCGCCCACGTCGGCGCAGACGAGTCCGCTCACGTCGAGTTGGAACGCTTCGAGAGCCGCATCCAGTTTTTCGCCGCCGCGTGAGACGAAGCGCGGACCGGAGTCAACTGTCACCGTGGATTCGCTGTCCACGGGCGTGGCAGGCTTCCATGCGACCTGACCCGCTATTCGCACATGTCCCGCCATGACGAGGGCTTGCGCCTTCGCGCGCGATTCGGCGAGTCCGCGTTCGACGAGCAAAACATCCAAACGAATTTTTGGCATGCGCGTATTGTATCAATTTCTATCTCTTACCCCTCTACCTTTTGCCGACAACGCCGCCCAGGGAGTTTCCAATATTGAATCAGTTTGTCAATTCAACGACGAGCGTGTCCAGCGCCAGATCGAGCGTGGACTGCCCGGTCTTAACCCCCTCATCAATCCGCAATAATTTGCGATAAATGCTTTCAAGCGACTCGATGGAAAAGCGCGTCGCTTGTTGTGTGGTCTTCTCCGCCACGAAGGGATGCACGCCCAACGCGCGGGCGACATCGTCTTTGTTGCCGCGTCCATCGAGGATCTCGCGCGCTTGAATCAGCAAACGGAATTGTCGCACCACCATCCCCCACAGCGAGAACGGGTCTTCGGTTTCGAGCAGGCGATGCAATAAATGTTGCGCCGATTTGCCGTTGCCGTTCGACAACGCGTCCACAAAATCGAACACCGATTGTTGCGACGTAACGATGCACACCGCTTCCACATCGGACACTGTAACTGTCCGCGCCCAATTGACGTACGCCAGCAACTTCGATATTTCCATCCCCGCCTGACGCGTGTCCACGCCGACCATGTCCTTGAGCATTTCTGCGGCACGCGGCTCGATCTGCCCGCCTTGTTGCTTCATCTCGTTGACGATCCAGCCTGTCATTTCCCATTGGGATGGCAGAGCATATCTTTCGAGTTTTATTCCTGATTTTTTGCCCCACTTCACAAGCCAGTGCTTTTCATCTTCTTTGTCCTGCCTTGACTTGTCTTTGAAATTCTTGGTTTCAACCCACTCATACATCACCAGTCGAGTCGTCTCTGGCGCTTTCTCGACGAACTCGAAAAATTTCTTTCTTGATGACGCGTTGTTGTATTTCGAGGATGGATTTGCCAGCAAGACCAGTCGTCGCTTGGCGAGGAACGGCATGGCATTGACGGCGGTGTTCAAGTCCGTTTCGCTCATCGAACGCGCGTCGAGGCGGGCGGTGTTCATATCCGCGCTGGTGGGGTCGGTGAAGTCCGCGTCGAAGTCCTTGAGTTTGCGCGAGATGGCGAATTCGTCGTTACCGAAGAGGAAGTAGAGGTTGGGCATGTTTTTTTCACCGCGAAGACGCGAAGCGCGCGAAGGGGGTTTTAACTTCGCGAAGAAAAAAGAAAACTTTGTGTTCTTCGCGCCTTCGCGGTTAAATTATTTCGTGACGATTCGATGAACGCCTTTGCGGACGAGACGAATATCCACGATCTGCATGTTTCCCAAGTCCGCTTCGGTGGTGATGTATTTTTGCAGCCATGGACCGAGCGGCTTGCTGAGGAAGTAGCCAAACAAGGCGAGCGCCAACGCAAAGGGGATCAGCCCGACGCGCCAAAAGGTGGAACGCGCTCCACGAAGGGGCATCCAGGCGAAGGTCGCGGGAAGAAGCGCCCCAACGACTAGATTAGTTCCGCATCCCTCGTGGACGGCGAGTCCGCTTTCGCCCGCGGTGAGTCGCGTGTGCGCTTCGTTCGCGCAGGCGACCACGTCGTCGGTGGGAATATCGCCCAGCAGAAAAAATCCCGTCGGGTTGGAATGTCCCGCCATGGATTGGTTTTTATATTTGCGCGCGAGCAGATGAAGCGTGGCATGTTCGAGCGCGTGATTTTTTCGAGTTTCGAGGATGAGGGGAAGGTCGAGGATCATGCGGCGATTATACACCGCATGATTTATGGAATCAGATACGCGAGTAATGTCAGCGGCAACGCGGCGAGAACGCCTTTGACGATGACGCGCAATGCCTGACGACGAACTTGATTCAATTCCGCTTTATCTTTGATACGTTCTTTTTTATCCGAGGTGCGGCGCAGACCGCGCGCGGCAAGCGACACTCAGGTTTTATCGAGCGATTGAAAATAACTCGCGGTCGCGGCGCTGAACATGAAGAACAACGGCAATCGCCAAAGCGGATTTACATCGAACGCGAGGAGCGCGCCCAACACGACGAGCGTGAAGACAAAATAGCGGATCGCAAATCGTTCGCGCTTCTTCCGCTCCTTCAGGCTGATGTTCGGGATGCAGACATCTCCCGCTTGCGCATCTTCATCGTTCTGCGGAGAAAGATTCTTAGTCACAGTGATCGTTGAGAAGATATTTATTATTCCGCAACAACAGCGACCTTATCTACAAACGCTGGATCATGCGCTTGCTTTTTGAACGCGCCAACGTCGATACGCGAAAGCATGATCGCGGCGACGAGCAACATCGCCGCTTCGATGCCGAACACGACGAGATACCCGCTCAATTCGTGACCTGTGACTCGCGTCGCCACATCGGCAACGACTCCCGCCATCAACAGACCCGTGAGACGCGAGAGTCCGTTCGAGAAGCCCCACGCGCCGATATATAGACCCACTTTTTCAGGGACAGTCAACTCGAACATCAACGCAAGATTCGCAACAGTGGAAATGCCCGTGCCGAATCCCAACAACGTGATGCCGATATAGAAAAGTGACAAGGATGCCATCAGTCCGCTGGCGATGACGATGACGAATCCTGCCAACGCGCCGAGGTTGCCGATCTGCGCGATGACCTTCTTGTTCACGCGCCCTTCCATAAAACCAGCGACAATGAACGCGACCAATGTGAACGTGCTGCTGATGGACACGATGCGCGAAGTCTGTTCGAGGGTCATGCCGAAGGCTTGCGCGCCGAAGGGTTCGAGGAGAACGTCTTGTCCCAAAATCGCGGCGAGGAGCAACAACAGGTAAATGAAGAAAATCTTTGCAACGCGATTCTCTTTGATGGCGGAAACAATTTCTTTTATTGAATACGAGGAGTGCGGCTCGGTGTGCGGACTTAAGTCCGCGCTCCTGCTCGATTCAAGCTTGAAGAGCCCGAGCAGACCCAAGGTCAGGGCGGAGGCGGCGACGAGGAGGAAGGCGCGCGTCAACGCTTCGGGAGTGTACGTCGGTACGAGGCGGCTGAGGGTGATGCCCGTCGCGATCAGACCGATGACCATCACGAAGAACATGGTGGCGATCGTGGCGCCGCGTCCCTTTTGCCCTGAGACTTCGGTGGCGAGAGAAAAATACGAAACAGCGGAAAGGTTGTAGCCCATGCCCCACGCGCCGAACGCGAGAAGACCAACGACGATCCCGAGATTGAAATTTTCTGTGAGCAACACAGCCACTTGCGGAGCGACTGCAACGCCAATGACACACAGGAGCAATCCCACAAAAATATAAGGCGTGCGGCGATACCCGAAGATGGGGTTACGATCTGAGAATGAGCCGATGGCAACTTGGATCGGCGCGAGCAAATATGGCAGGATGGCGAGAAGCGTGAAGAGGGTTTTGGAGAATCCGAGGTCAAAGATCATCACGCGGTTGAGCGTGCTGTTGATCGGCACGAGCGTGATGGCAACGGCAGTGTGGATGAGAGCAAGTTGGAAGCGTTTGAGGAACATGGTTTAGTTTGGTAGTTGAGTAGTTCGTTAGTTGGTTAGTTTGGTGGTCGAGCGCGAGCAGCCGAGACCACAATTACAGCACACAAGAAAACACGTAGACAGAATATTCTTGTCTACGTGTATATCTGTTTACTGTCTACTTTACACGCTTACTTCGCAAACTTCTCGATCAAAGTGTCGTACGATTCCTTCTGTTCAGCCGAAGGATCATTGCCGCCGAAGTTGATGAACACTTTGAATGCCGCGCTTCCACGTTTATCGAAGAATTGGAAAGACAGCGATTCGTGCTTATCGAGATGACTCGGTTTGCGGAAAGCGAAGACCGAAGCCAACTCCCAGCCGCGGATGTGCATGTCGAGCGAATCGGTGCGGATGTTGAGGAAGCCGTCTTTGTTGAAAAACTTTCCGAACTGACCGAACACTTCGATGGTCGTCGCACCGTTCGAGACAATGACAGTCACCTTGTCTAGCGGTTCGAACGCGCGGATGATCTCTTCCCAGCGTGAGCCGTCCAATTCGCGGGCGGTGTCGCCTTCGAGCGCGCGCAGAATGTCCACTTCGGGCACGCGTAATTTATGCGCGAGCATGAGCGTCATCTGCGAGCGGTCTTCATTGTAAGCTTCACGAATGGCGTCGAGGCGTTCATCCGCAGTAAGGTCTGGGCTGAGAGGGGCGAGGGTTGTAAACATGTTGCATCCTTTTCATCAATGTGTGAAAACAGGGTTTTCCTGTTTCTAGAATGGGCGCAAGTATAGTGATATTAACCTCGCAAATCCAGACACGAGGATGATATTTGAATTCCATGACGGTGATGGATGGTTTCACCCTGGTTGATTTTTGCAAAAAACTCCCGCTCTTTTGAGCGGGAATTTTGTCGCATCACTTCGAAGTTTTTATCATCTGCCGCGCCACCTGCAACAACTCGTGCGCGGATCTCAACGTCCCCTCGCCCACTTCGCCGAGCATCTGCGAGAGTTCGAGCAGGCGCGGCTCGCCGTCGAGTCTCTCAACGCGCGTGAGTGTGCGACTACTTTGAATCAATTTTTGCACTTGATAATGCTCGTCGCCGAAAACAGCCAACTGAGGGAGATGCGTCACGCAGAAAACTTGATGCGAGCGCGAGAGATTCCACAACTTTTGACCAACGGTCATGCCGACGCGCCCGCCGATGCCCTGATCAATTTCGTCGAAGATCAACGAGGGGACTTCATCGGCGCGCGCCAGAACGTTTTTCAACCCCAGCATCAAGCGCGATGTTTCGCCGCCCGAGGCGATCTTTGCCAGAGGCTTGAGTCCCTCGCCAGGATTCGGCGCGATCAAAAATTCGACGCGGTCAATTCCGTTCTGGTCAAACCCAATGCGCGGACCGCCGTTGAGCGGCACACCGTTCGGGTCGGGCTTGGTCTGAAAGTCCACGCCAAATTTCGCGGCAGACATTTTTAGATCATCAAGTTCAGTTTCAATGCCGCTTCCCATCTTCGTCGCTGCCGATTTGCGTTTTTCGGAGAGAGCCAACCCTTGCTTGCCGAGTTTCTCCAACAGTTTCGCTTCATCCATTTCCAATTCGTTGATGCGATCCGCCGCGCCCGTGATGGTTTCGAGTTGTTTGCGCGCGTTCTCGCCAGAGGCGATCACTGCGGGGATGTTCCCGCCATACTTTCTTGCCAACGAGTGAATGAGATCAAGCCGCTCTTCCACCTGGTCGAGTCGCTTCGGGTTGAATTCGATCTCTTCCAAATAATCGCGCAAGTTATGAACCACATCCGAGATCGTGTCGATCAACACTTCGGCTTGATTCGCCAACTCGCTTTGCGCCGAATCAATTTTTGCCAACGCGGCGAGTGCTTGCGCGGCTTGCCCGATCAAGTCCGTTGCGGCGGGAGTCTCAGGCGAGCCTTCTTCCAACACAGCCAACGCCTCTTGCGCGTTCTGCGCCAGCGACTCGGCATTCGCAAGCCGATCGCGCTCCTTGCGCAACTCTTCATCCTCGCCCGCTTTCAATCGCGCGGCTTCGATCTCCTCCGCTTGATACGTGAGAAACTCCACGCGGCGGTCCGCATCCGCTTGCGCTTTGTGCAACTCGTTCAACTCATGCCGCACGCCAAGCAGCGCGTGATACGTCTGACGATATTCGCTGAGGGGGCGCGAAACTTCCGCGTAGCGGTCAAGCAAGCCCAAGTGGGCGCGAGAATCGAGAAGCGATAAATGTTCCGCCTGCCCGTGAATATCCACGACCAGCGATCCAATTTCTTTTAAAAGAGAAACGCTCACCGTCCGCCCGTTGACGCGCGCCACACTGCGTCCCTCTTTTCGGACTTCGCGCATCAGCACGACGTAGTTCGGATCGTCCATCAATTCTTCGCGGTTCAGGATGTCGTGTACCGCTTCTCTTTCCGGACCTTTGAGCTGGAACACACCCTCGACAAACGCGGCATCCGAATCGGTGCGCACGAAGGTCGTGTCCGCTTTGCCGCCGATGAGCATGACGACAGCATCGAGGATGATGGATTTGCCCGCGCCCGTTTCACCCGTGAGGATGATGAGACCAGGACCAAAACGCAAGTCGAGTTTGTCTATGATGGCAAAGTTGTGAATGTGAAGTTCGGTAAGCATAATCACCTTGCTCTGGTCGCCGTCCTCGGCGAACATGAACGCCGAGGACGGCGTTCTGAGCATCTATTATCTGAACAATTGGATTCCAGAAAGTCGAGTGTATACAACAGGAGTAACGAGTACAAGATAGATCACTTGAAAGAGAATCCTAAAAATATCGCCTATGACCAATTGAAACAAGATCACAGGAATCGCGCCAACCACGACGCCGACAGCGATGGTAATGAACAAACTTTTCGAACGTCTGTTGCGCGTGAATAAGCGCACGCCTTCCGCGATCGCCACGCCCGCCGTCGGCGCGCCTGCGATGATGAGGAACCAGCCGATGAAACCGATCCTGTCAATCAATGTGACAAGAAACGCCGCAATGCCTGAAAGCACGCTCGCAACGATGAAGCCGACGAGGTAGTCATACCATTCGGAAGTGTCGAACGTTTTTTGTCGTTCGCGCACGCACTCTTTACAGCGATACCCCGTCGGCGTGCGGACCGCGCATGAAGCGCAGATCGGGCGATTGCAATTGTTGCATCGCAAAGATGTTTCGCGGGTGGGATGGTTGTAGCAATAAAGAGTTTCAGTCGTTTGTGTCATCTCGGCATCTCTAATCATTACCACGAAGGACACAACGTACACAAAGGGAAAATCTACGGAAAAGCGATTCGCTCATCAATTGACCAACCTTAGTGACCTTCGTGTCCTTTGTGTTTAATCTTCTCATCTCGGCATACCCAACGAATTCTCGTTCATGTGCGCGGTGAGGTTGCGGTAAAAATATCCGGGGTCGCCGAAGCGGACAAATTGCGCGTTGATGTCCGCCGCGCGCACGTCAATGTGATCGTCTTCCATCAACGTGATCGGCGCTTGTCCATCCACGCTCAATACGGCATTCTCGCTTTTCGGCGTCATGCTCACCGTCGAACCTTCAGCCAGCACCACCGCGCGATCCACTGAAAGGTGCGGGGCGATCGGCACGAGCAAAATATTGCGCAACTTCGGCGGCAGGATGGGTCCGCCCGCCGCAAGGGCGTAGGCAGTTGACCCCGTCGGAGTCGAAGCGATGAGTCCATCCGCGAGATAGCGGGTGAGCAGGCTTCCATCCACCGAAGCGGTGAGATGCACGGGGCGAAGATTCGCGCCACGCCCGACCACCACTTCATTCAACGCGCGCCACTCGCCCAGCGACTCGCCCGCGCGGAAGTGCTCGGCGCGTAACATCATGCGGTTTTCGATCCACGCCTCGCCGTTGAACAATTTGTCGAAGTACTCGCGCCACTCGTTGCGGTTCACTTGAATGAGAAAGCCGAGCCTCCCCAAGTTAACGCCAAGGATCGGCACTCCGCTTGGGGCGCAAAGATGACCCGCCCGCAGAACGGTTCCATCCCCGCCCGCGACGATCAGCACATCGAACTCGCCGCCGCGCACGCGCTTCCGCAGATCTTCATCGTAGATCGAGCCAAAAGGCGCGTCCACACCTTTGCTTTTCAAATACGCCGACATCGCTTCCGCTTCGATCACGGCTTCGGGCAGTTTCTGATGCGCGGTGACGACGGGTCGTTTTGGAATAAACGGTTCGGGCATAGTGATGATTATAAAGTAAACAGGTAGACACGTATACACGTTACGAGATACGAGTTACGACTTGTTTACGTGTCTCCGTATTTCCTTGACTACCTTCCTCACGCCAACGATTGATCACAAACGGATCGAAACCCGCATCTTTTACAACGGGACGCCTGCTCGTGCGACCTTTCGACTTCTCGCTTCATCCCATCGCGCTTCATCTCGGTGATCAACTCCAACAGGGACTGTTCCAACTCGCGGGTGTACTCGACCGAAAAATCTTTGTCCTCGTAATGGACGATCCCATACGGCGGACGTTTGCCGTACGTTTTCTCGACCAATAAACAATACGACGCCAGTTGATAGATGTGCGAGTCATACGGCGCTTCGGGGGCGCGTCCAGATTTCACTTCGACGGGGATGATTCTTCCGTTTTGTTCAACGAGATAATCGGGTTTGCCTGTCAACTCCAACGCGGCGTAGAACAGTGGCTTCTCCAATTTGTTCCAGCCGCGCGTGTCGGTGTAGATGACGCGTCCGCCTGGCAAGCCTGCCTCGCTCCGCTGGCGGTTGGATTGCCAGAAGAAGAGGAAGGCGAGGAGGATGAGGAAAAGGGAAAGGTAGAGCATGGGGAGGGAGTAATTGGTAATTGGTAAGTGGCAATTGGAGGATTGGAGACTAGAGACTGGAGATTGGGGATTGGAAAATTAGAGAATTCTTGCTGTGCAGTACGCGACCAGCAGGATTAGCGCGAGCATCAGGAGGATCAAGCCAACGGTTCGAGTCAGGCTAGAGGCGAGGACTTTGCGCCCGTGCTGGCGATGGAGTTCGGAACCTGTCGCCATTTCGGCTTGGTTCTCCGATTCGACTCCCTGCTTCTTGTACCACCACGCGCGGCGGCAGTAGAGGTAATTTCCGATGTCTGATGAGCGGATGACAGCCACAAGGGAAGTATAGCACAAATTTTCTAATTTTTGAGCGGGGTATAATCGCTCCATGAGCGATTTCCATTTTTATCATCCCATCGAAGTCCGCTACGGGGATTTGGATCCGCAGGGGCACGTCAACAACGCGAAGCATCTCACCTATTTCGAGCAGGCGCGGATCGCGTACTTGGTCGAGTTGGGATTGTTCACGAAAGATCAGTCCTTCATGGAGATCGGCGTGATTCTGGCGGACGTTCACATCACATATCTTGAGCCTGTGTATTTCGGGCAGAAGATCAAGGTTGGGGTGCATGTGGCGAAGCTGGGGAACAAGTCCATGACATGGGAGCAGAATATCGTGGATGCGGACTCAGGCAAGGAAATTGCCAAAGGGGAAGTGGTGATGGTGACGTATAATTACAGCGAATCGCAAACGATATCCATACCCGAGAACTGGCGCAGGAAAATCATCCAGTTTGAAGGTTTGGAACAAGAAAAGGATGCGCTATGAACGAAATCATCTTTATGGTCGAGGAAGCGCCCGAAGGCGGGTTTACCGCCCGCGCTCTCGGAGAATCCATTTTCACTGAGGCAGACACATGGGATGAATTGAAGGAAGCCGCGCAAGAGGCTGTCCGCGCTCACTTTGACGAGGGGAAACAACCGCAAATTATTCGGCTTCACATCGTGAAAGAGGAAGTGCTTGCCGTATGAGAATCCCGCGCGATCTGGGCGGCGAAGAACTCGTAAAACTGCTCAAACGGCACGGCTATGAAATCACGCGTCAGGTTGGGAGTCACATGCGTTTGACTACTCAACAGGGCGGTGAGCATCACGTTACAATTCCGCGTCATAAGCCGTTGCGTGTGGGAACGCTGAATAGCATTTTGAAAGACGTTGCAGAGCATCTCAAGTTAAACCGCGATGAACTGATCGAGTCTCTGTTTGAGAAATAGTCGGTTGATTGGCGGGGAAATATATTGAAAACAAAGTCTGATTCCCATTAGGAGACATCATGTCACTCCCACTCATTGATACTAATCACTTCACTAAATTTCTAGTTGACCTGCTCAACATCCCCTCGCCCACAGGCTTTGCGGAGCCTGCGATTGCGTTTGTCGAAAAAGAGTTGTCGCAGTACAAGCAATTGGAATTGTTGAGAACTCGCAAAGGAGCCCTCGTAGCAAAGTGGAAAGTAGAAAGCGATCTGCCTCCCGTTGCGTTGACGGCGCATGTGGATACGCTCGGCGCGGTGGTGAAGGAGATCAAGTCGAGCGGGCGGCTGAAGTTGAGTCGCATTGGCGGGATTCAGTGGAACACGATCGAGACTGAGGGTGTGTGGATTTTCACGTCGAAGGGCGAGAAGATTCGCGGCTCGGTGTTGATCGACAATGCGTCGGGTCATATTTTCGGGCAGACGGATACTCCGCGCAATGAAGATCACATGGAGGTGAGACTCGACGCACGCACGACATCCGAAAAAGAAACGCGCGAGTTGGGGATCAACGTCGGGGATTGCGTGGCGTTCGATCCGCGCGTTGAGGTGACCAACGGATTCATCCGCTCGCGGTTTCTCGACGATAAGGCGTGCGTGGCAAATGTCGTAGCGGCGATCAAGTCGATGGCTGAGTCAGGTCGAAGTCCGAAAAGAAGCGTGTACTTCCACATCTCGAATTATGAGGAGGTGGGGCACGGCGCGTCGGCGGGAATCCCATCTGATGTGGCGGAGTTGGTCACGGTGGATATGGCGGTGGTCGGCGCGGGGCAGGAGTCGGATGAATTCAGCGCGACGTTGTGCATCAAGGACAGCGGCGGCGTGTATCACGAGGGCTTGAATAGAAGGATGCGTGAGTTGGCGGAGAAATATAAAATTCCGTATAAGACCGATGTGTATCCGCTTTACGGTTCGGACGGCGAGGCGTTCTGGCGCGCGGGCGGCGATGTGGCGCTGGCGTTGATCGGTCCTGGCATTGACGCGTCGCACAATTACGAACGCGCGCATATGGATGGATTGAATGCAACTACAAATTGGATACTTGCGTATTTGTTGGACGGATAGATAAAAGGTAGACACGTAAACAAGTAGACAAGTACACAGGGAAAACATGTCTACGTGTGTACCTGTTTACCTGTATACTCACCTCATGAAACTCGATGCCGCATTACCTCCCACTGGATTAAATGACGTTCCCGCGATCGCGCAAGCCACTGAGTCAATTGGATTCGACGCGCTGTGGACTCAGGAGACTCAACATGATCCCTTCCTGCCCTGCGCGTTGATCGCCGAACATACCACGTGTCTTCACTTCGGGACGGCTGTCGCAGTTTCCTTCGCGCGTTCGCCCGCCAACCTCGCCTACACCGCCTGGGACCTCGCCTCGCAATCAGGCGGACGATTCATCCTCGGGCTTGGCACACAAGTCAAAGCGCACATCGAGCGGAGGTTTGGTCAGACGTGGCCCGAGTCGCCTGTGAAGAAGTTGCGCGAGCAGATCCAAGTCATCCGCGCGTTTTGGGATTGCTGGCAGAATGGCACGAAGTTGAATTTTCGCGGGGAGTATTACAAAGTAACTCTCATGTCTCCTTTCTTCAATGCAGGAGCGATTGAACATCCAAATATTCCGATTTATATTGCAGGTGTAAACACAGGATTGGCAAGACTCGCAGGTGAATTATGTGAGGGATTCCTTGTCCATCCATTTAATAGTCCACGTTATTTGAAAGAGGTGATGCTTCCAGCGATTGCGGAAGGTGCGGAAAAGGAAAGAAGAAAGAGGAAAGATGTGAGTATATCGGCGACCGCGTTCGTTGCGACAACTCCCGAAGAGATGAACTTCGCCCGCGCGCAGATCTCATTCTACGCATCCACGCCTTCTTATCGCCCCGTCATGGACTTGCATGGCTGGAGCGGCGTCGCGGAGACATTGTCCGCGCACGCGGCGAAGGGAGAATGGGCAGAGATGCCGATGCTCATCACGGATGAGATGTTGAATGAGTTTTGCTTGGTGACGGAAGAAAACAAATTGGCTGATGAATTGAAGAAACGCTACGAGGGGATTGCTGATCGGTTGACGCTGTATAGTCCCTTTGTGCCGAGGGAGAAGGATGAGTGGTGGAGAGGGTTGGCAAAGTCGTTTTCGTAATTTTAGAAAAAGTCCCTTACACTAAATAACATGCCTAAATTATTCGATAAAAATATTTTAGTATACAATGCTCAAGTTTCTCTTATCGACAAGAAAGCCACTGACTATCCTCAATGGGAAAGTGGTAAAGAAAAATTCGTTTATAGTGATGCTGGTGTTGCTGTGGCTACAGAAACAGATAGAGAGGTTCGGGTTGTCGTCTCAACCGATCTGCCAAAGAATATGTACTTTTTGGGGCTGCCAAAATTTACGTTGGAACAGATGGTTTATTGATAGGAAATGAACTATCAGGAGATTCACATCATATCTCATGGAGTTCAGGAAAAACCAACGTTGAGATTTTTGTTGATGAAAAAGATAAATTTCCAGAAATCATTGAATTTGTTTTGAAATAATTTTATATAGGAAAACCTATGAACTTCACCGACTACCAAACCAAATCACGCGCTACCGCAAAATATCCCGTCATCGGGCATGGAGTGATCTACCCCACGCTGGGACTCGTCAACGAGGCGGGGGAAGTGGCGGGCAAGATCAAGAAAGTGTTCCGCGACAAGGATGGCGAGATCAGCGCGGAGACACGCGAGGCGCTCAAAGCCGAACTCGGCGACGTGTTGTGGTACATCTCGCAGGTCGCCACCGAGTTGGAACTGTCGCTGGATGAGATCGCCGAAGCGAACATCGCTAAATTATTAGATAGATTGGAACGGGGGAAAATAAAGGGAGATGGCGACAACCGATAACTAGAGACTGGAGACTAGAGATTCGACTGAACCGCTCAGTCTCTAGTCTCCAGTCTCTGTTTTCCAAAATCACACAACTTCACAATCGGACATTTCTCACACATCGCCTTACGCGCGGTGCAGATCTCGCGTCCCAAGCGGATGATGTTCAAGTGCGCGGCGTAGTACGTTTCAGGCGGGAATAACGATTCCAAGTGCGGATGCGCCTGCTCGACAGTCATCTTCTCGGGGCGGAGTCCGATGCGTCCCGTCACACGGTAGACATGCGTATCCACTGGGAAGGCGGGCATGCCCAACGAAAAGCACAACACGATGGCGGCGGTCTTCGGTCCCACGCCGTTGAATTTGGTCAGCCAAGCACGCGCATCATCCACAGACATTTTTTTGAGAAACGATAAATCCAAACTGCCGCGTTCTTCGGTGATAGATTTCAACACCTGCTGAATGCGCGGACCTTTTTGATTCGCCAAGCCTGCGGGACGAATCGCTTCGATCACGTCTTTTGTCTTCGCATCGCGGACTTCTTCCCACGTTGGGAATTTAGCGCGAAGTAAATTGAAAGCGCGGTCACGGTTCACATCGTTCGTGTTTTGCGAAAGGATGGTTGAGACCAGTTCGTCAATCGCTGGCAGTGGATTGCGCCAGATCGGCTCGCCATAAAACTCGATCAATTTCTCATGAATTTTCACCGCGCGTTTTGCGAGCGAAGCGAATGGGTTCATGCGTTGCCAGCCTCCTTGATGAGACGCAATGTATTATTCACCACGTCACGATGTTTATCGGGGATGTATTCATCGAACATCGCCGCGCTGAGACGATACAACGTCAGCGCCGCCGCGCCGCGCGATTGATATTGCGACGCGTTCGGGTCGAGTCCCCACGCTTTGCGGAATGCGCTCACCCATTTCGATTCGCGCCCCACCGAATCCTGAATCAAGTCAAAGTAGCGATTCTCACTGACGATCATAATGCCTCTTTGCACAGCGACCGCCTCGAGCAGGTTCTTCACCAATCCCCACACCGAGTACAACACCGTTGACTCGTGTCCGCGCGCGAGACCATTGAGAATTTTATGAATTTCCTCTGCACAAAATACCACCTCTTCGCCCGCGAATTTGTCAGCCGCCGATTGCAAAGGCGACCATTCAAACGCATACGCGGCTTGTTGTGGCGCTTCCAATGAGCCATCTTTGTCCAGCAAGATCTTCATGCCGCGCAAACCTGGGACTGCCCATATAGCGCGTTTCGGATCTGTCAATGCGGCGCGCTCTTCCTCCAGCACAGTATGACTGAAACTGACCAACTTCCCATTCCAATAATGCGCTGTAAACTGTTCATATTCATTTTCAGGCATTTTGTTCACATAGATGTCAACGTCCACATCGCTATATTTCGATTCCTGTCCGCGCGCATAACTGCCCACGATGCCGACGCCGATTACATCGGGCGAGTTAACTTTTTCGAGAATAGATTGGATGAATGAGTCGGATAAAGACATGTCACATTATCATGTCACCCTGAGAGAGCGTTCGTTGCGACCGAAGGGTCTCGATCACCGTATTAGAGACTCTTCGCTACGCTCAGAGTGACATGCCTTGAATTATTTTTCCACCCTCCCACCCTCCACTTTCCATACATCCGCCTTTTCCACAAACTCAGGCGCGAACAATTTTAGATCGGTCGTCGTGAACAACACTTGCTCGCTCTCGCCGACATACTTCAACAGATCGGCGCGACGTTGCAAGTCCAACTCTGCCATCACTTCATCGAGCAAGATCACGGGCCACTCGCCTGTCCGTTCCTTCATCCAATTCACTTCAGCGAGTTTGAGCGCGAGCAACGCGGTGCGCACTTGTCCACGCGAGCCGTAATTGCCGAGATCGATCCCATTCGCAAAAAATCGCAACTCATCACGATGCGGACCGATTGTCGTCACGCCGCGCGCGATCTCGTCGTTGCGAATCTCGCGCAGTCGTTCGCGGAATCCGTTTTCAATTTCGTTCAACGCCAAGCCCGAACGGTCAACGACGGTGTCCATTTTCAAACCCAACTGCCCGTTCGGCTGCGGAAGCGGATCGTACGCGGGCTCGTAGGAGAGGCGAAGAGTCTCAGTTCCGTGAGTCAGCTCGAAATGGACGCGCGAAGCGAGAGTCTGAATCTGCTGGACGGCTTCGATGCGCCACAAGATGATCTGCGATCCGAGACGCGCCAACGCTTCATCCCAGACTTCGAGTTGATCGCCACTGCCCCCGCGTTCTCCAAGCGTTTTGAGCAACGCGTTCCGCTGTGTGACGACTTGCCCATATTCGCCAAGCGCGCGCGCATACGCGGGCGTGGACTGTGCCAGCGCAAGATTCAAATAACGGCGGCGTTCTTCGGGCGCGCCCTCGATGATCTGCGACATTTGCGGCACAAAGACAACCGCGTTGAATTGACCGATGACATCGTTGATGGGTTTCTTCACGCCGTCGAGCAACACTTCTTTGCGAAGCCGCTGACCGTTCAACACGCCGATAGGTTCGAGGATGAGCCGCGCTTCGATGCGATGTTTGCGAACGCCGCGCTGATAGTCCGCGATGAGACGCGCCACGGCGGGCGAATCTTTTTTATCGGCTTCATCGAAATTGATCAGTTGGCGGTCGGTGTTCGTTTGAAAAGACGTGAATGCCGCGAGAAAATAAATCGCTTCGAGAACGGTCGTCTTGCCCTGCGCGTTCGCGCCCGTGAGCAAGACAGGTCGTTGCGGAAAATCCAAATCAAGCCGTGTGAACTTGCGGAAGTTGGTGAGGGAGAGGTGTTTTAGAAACATGGTTTCAGGTAGAAGGTCAAAGGTCGCAAGTCAAACGTCCAACTTTCGACCTTCGACTTTTGACTTACAAAATCATTTCCAATTCAATTTCATCGCGCAGAGGGATACGGTTCATGCCGATGAGCAGAATATCAGGTTTGAGTTTTCTTGTTTCATCCATTGCGTTGCGGCGGATGGCGACCAATTCAAAATCGCGTCGTTGGTAAAAACCGAGCGCGTACAAATTATCGTTCGTTGTAATCAGGAAAACGCGCCTGCATTTTCTGGTCCGCGCTTCTTCGATTACTTTTCTCAACAACTTTGTGCCGATCCCCTGCCCTTCGCGCAAGCCGTCCAGCGAGGTCACTTCACATTCGTCATTCGTTATTTTGAACGTGACCAGCCCATCCCAAAATTCGCCGTCTTCCACGACAAACCCCTCCACCTCCTCGGGGCGATGGACGAGACCACGCGAAACAACAAAGTCGCCGCTCCATTGCTCGCTCCAAAACTGGCGCACACGCGGAATGTCTTCCGAGGTTAAACGGCGAATCTCCATCGTCATCTACGCAGTACGCAATACGCAGTATTTTATTCCGTACTTCGTATTGTGTATCCTAAACCTCTTGCTCCGCATCCACTTCATCTTGCGGTTGCCAGATGCGTGTGGCGCGTTCAGTAAATAAGACGCCGTTCAAGTGGTCAATCTCGTGTTGAAAAATACGCGCCAGCCAGCCTTTGGCTTTGATCTTCACCGGTTTGCCGTGACGGTTCATCGCCTTCACATACACTTCGGCATGACGTTCCACCTCGCCCACCAAGCCGGGGATCGAGAGACATCCCTCCACACCCATCATCATCTCCGGCGAAGCTTTCACGATCTCGGGGTTGATCACCGCCCATACTTTCTTCGGCGCGTCCTCTTTCTCTTCATCTTCCTGCTTTTCAAAATATTCGATGACAACGATCCGCTCCGACAACCCAACCTGCGGCGCGGCGAGCCCCACGCCCGGCGCATCGCGCATGGTCTCCACCATGTCGTCCAGCAGGGATTGTAGATTCTTGTCGAATTTTGTCACTGCATGAGCCTTGCGTTTCAACACGGGGTCGGGCAATGTAACGATATTACGCAGAGCCATTATTCTGATTCCTCTTGTTATCTTCTTCTCGTTTGAATTCTTCCGAACTCTTATGATACGTGGCAAGCCACTCCGCCATGCGTTCGCGTTCCGCGGCGATGGCGGCTTGATTTTTCTTCACTACGCGCGCGTCGCGGCGGCGGTCGATATCCGATTGTACGCTGGCGGGGTCGAGCACATCTTCAAAGATGAGTTTATTTCCACCCACGGTAATATACACATGCCCGAAGTTGAAAATATTTCCAAGCAATCCGCGACGCTCATACTTGGTGCCGAGGATATTTTCGAGCTGGGCGGCATTACGCGATTCGGTGCCGAAGGGTTTGCGATCGACATCGATGATCTGGTCGCCGGTGACTTCGAATGTGTCGTTGCTCCAGTCCATGAGTTTATACCAAAACCAGCCTGCCAGCAAGAACATGGCGCCAAAGCTAAATAGGGCAAAAATATCGATCGAGAGTCCGCCCGCCAGCGAGATGAATACATCCTGCGGCGAAATCAATAGCTGATACAACCGCAGGAGGAAGAAAATAAACACGCCGACGAACCCAACAATGGGAAGCCATGCATCCAATACCAGCACCACCCAATGCTTTCGGTAGATCACCCCTTCGCTCGTTTCGTACCGGAGTTTAAGAGTATTTGCCCCGAGCAATTTTAACCACCATGCGCCGCGCGGTTGAGAGACCGACGATGTCGGCTGGTTTGAATCAGCCGCAGGTCGGGTAGGAACCGGGATCCCCAGTCGTTTGCGGATGGCGTCTTTCATCGCCTCTTTTTCCGTGGCAGACGCCTGCTCCTTCGTCCTCTGCCAGTATTCCTCCACCATCTTCGCCGCCTGGTTTGGATGATTCACTAGCGAGAAATCGATCCTGCCCACATACGTCCGCACGATCACATTTCCATAATCGAGCCAGCGACCGAATTGATTCACCTCCACGCCCAATGAAACGATCATCGAAAGCGGCGCTTCCTGTCGGCTATCCAAAAGACCGATCACCTTTTCAAGCCAGACCACGCGCTGGTTGGTGACCACGTAATAATCGTTGCTCCAATCGAGGATGATCCAACCCAGCCAAAGGGCAAACGCAAAAAACGACAACAGCGCCGCAAGCCACACAATGGTGTGCGGCAAAATAAAAAAGTACGCGTACGTAAAAAATACAGGGACGAGAAACAGCGCAAGAGGGCGCAGGATTTTCGGATACATGGCAAGCACATGCTTGCGCGCTAGAAAATACACCACCTCATCGGGTCTCAACCATTTGAAGCGCAACTGCCGCGCCAACTGACGGCTTCGCACCGCGATCTCAAGATTGCTCCGCAGTTTTGGGTGTTCCTTGAACAATTTGTCGAAATCGCTTTTCGACAGCACGAGCAACGAAGTATCCTCCATTGCCGTTACTGTCGCAGAACGTCGTCGGTTTCCCATGATCCCCATCTCGCCGAAATAATCGTTCCTCACCAGCAACGCGAGTTGCATCTCTTTGCCGTCAAGTTTTCGCACCACGCGTACCTTGCCCCCAAAGATCATATAAAAACCCTCCGCCGTCCCATCCTGCTTGAACACGATCTCCCCTTTTGCCACCTGCATCTCATCCATTTCCTCTGCGATGGATGCAAACTCCTCCTCCTCCAACCCAAAAAAAAGATGGATCTTTTTGAGAAATGCGATACGGGCAGATCGTTCGATGCTCACGAGTTGATTCTATCAAATTTTATGGATGAAAACCGCCCCGCCTCATCCCGACTTTCAGCCTGCCTCGCCCGCGGATGCCTTACCCCACCCCCGTGATAGAATCCGCCGCATGAAAAAATGGCATTTCTGGCTGGGAGTCTTCATCAGCATCCTCTTCATCTGGCTTGCCCTGCGCGGCTTGCAACTGGATGAATTTTGGAGCGCGGTCCAAAAAGCGAATTATTGGTGGTTGATCCCCGGCATCGGCGTCTACTTCGTCGGCGTGTGGGTCCGCGCGTGGAGGTGGCACTACCTCCTCAAACCCATCAAAGAGATTCCCACCAAGACCATGTTCCCCATCACGACCATCGGATACATGGGAAATAATATTTATCCCGCGCGAGCGGGCGAAGTGTTGCGGGCGGTGATCCTCAAACGCAAAGAGGGCGTGTCGGTTTCCGCATCGTTAGCCACAATTATTGTAGAACGCATCTTCGACGGCGTGGTCATGCTGGGATTCGTCTTCGTCAATCTCCCTGAGTTGGCAAAACTGACCAGCGCCTCGGGCTTTGTCGGTAACATTCAACAAGTGGCGGTGATCGGCACAGGAATCTTTATCGGCACGCTGGTCGTTTTCCTTGTAGCGGCAATGTTCCCGCAAATGACCGCAAAAATCGGGCTGTGGTTCATTCACCGCCTCACGCCGAAGAGACTGCATGAACGCATCATCAGCCTGATGAATAAATTCCTCGACGGTCTCGCCTCCCTCCGCTCGCCGTGGAATGTGTTGATGGTGTTCCTCACATCCGTCATCATCTGGCTATTGGAAACGGGGAAATATTGGTTCGTGATGCACGCCTTCGATTTCACAGTTTCCTTCTTCGCATTGATGCTGATGAACGGCATCGTGAATCTGGCAACGACCATCCCCTCCGCGCCGGGCTACATCGGCACCTTCGACGCGCCCGGCATCGCCGTCCTCACCGCCTACGGCGTGGATCAAGCCACCGCCGCCGGGTACACGCTCACGTTGCATGTCGCGCTGTGGCTTCCCATCACGTTGCTCGGCGCATATTTTCTGGCAAAAGAGGGAATTAAGTGGAGCGATTCGCTCCGGGATGAAACGGAAAAGTTGTGAATTCCATCTCTTCGCTCGGTTATACTAGAACTTGTCTCAAAAACACCGTGTCACTCTGAGGGAGCAGGGTTTGCGACCGAAGAGTCTCTTATTTGGGCAGTAGAGACCCTTCGCTGACGCTTAGGGTGACATTTTTGAGATGACTTCTAGAACTTGATTATTTAACGAGCGGCAAAAGGCAAGAAAATGGCACAACCCGAACTGTCTGCACGAAAAAAACTCAGGGTGTTGATCGCCGACGATATTCAGGAAACGCGGCGTAATACGCGCTTGATGCTCGCCACGATTGACGATGTCGAAGTGGTCGCCATCGCGTCGAATGGACTGCAAGCGGTCCAATTTGCGAAGGAACATCGCCCCGACGTTGTCCTGCTCGACATCAACATGCCCGAAATGGACGGGTTGACCGCCTACCGCGAGATCGCAAAGGTTTATCCCGCAACGGGTTGCATCATCATCTCAGCCGAAAAGGACGCGGCAACCTTCCGTACGGCGATCTCGGTCGGTGTGCAGGAATATCTCATCAAACCATTCACGGGGGATGAACTCGAAGACGCCATCGCCAAAGTGCGCGTGCGCGTTGAGCAGGCGCAACAAAGGGTTATGCAAGATACGCAAGTCCGCAAACAGCGTGAAGCGTATCTCATTCAATTGGCAACCGAGTATTCGAAAACACGCCGCACCGACGATCAGGCAATGGAAGTGTTCGAGCAGTTGGCGTTAAATCCGCAGTGCGAACAACGCTGGTTACAAACCCTCGCCATGATCTACGTAGTACGTCAAAAATGGGACAGGCTCAAAGTCCTTGCCGCGAAACTTGAGCAGAGAAATAAATAACATCCGTCATTGCGAACCCGAGCGTAGCGAGTGGTGAAGCAATCTCCCTCACATTGTTGGAGATTGCTTCGTCGCAACGAACGCTCCTCGCAATGACGGATTCATTGGAGAATAAATGAAAATTGCGATCATCGGAGCGGGGTTTGGCGGGCTTGCCGCCGCGTATGACATGAGAAAAGCAGGGCATGAAGTCGTCGTTTTCGAATCTGCAAATTATGTCGGCGGGCTGGCGAGCGGATTCAAAGAGCCGCATTGGGATTGGTCGGTTGAGAAGTTCTATCATCACTGGTTTCAATCGGACGCTTCTATGATGGGGTTGATCCAAGAACTCGGCTTGCAGGATAAAGTCATCTTCCCGCGCCCGTTGACGGTGATGTACTTCAACGGAAAATTCTATCCATTCGACTCGATCCTCAACGCGCTTCGCTTTCCTGGACTTGGATTCGGACTCAACAAGATCCGCTTCGGATTCGTCGGGCTGTTTCTTCGCCTCACGAATAACTGGCGCGCGCTGGAGAAGGTCACCGCCGACGAGTGGATGTTGAAATGGGCGGGCAAACAAGTCTATGAGCAGATGTGGAAACCGTTGCTCATCGGCAAGTTCGGTCCATTCTATAAAGATGTCAACATGGCGTGGATGTGGGCGCGCATCAAAGCGCGGACGACGCGGTTGGGAACGTTCGAGGGTGGCTTTCAACAATTCGCCGACTCGTTCGCGGAGAAACTGCGCGAGATGGGCGTGGAGATTCGGCTGGGGGTGCCGATCAAGTTCATTAAACAGAATCAGGCGTCGGGGAGTCTGAACGTGGATGTCGAGTCGTTCGATAAAGTGTTGGTCACCACCTCCCCATCCCTCATGGCGAAGATGTGCCCCGATCTGCCTGAAAATTATTTGAAGGGACTGCTCGAGTTGAAATCTATGGGCGCGGTGGTGATGGTACTGTCGCTTAAACATCAATTGTCGGAGCAGGGCTATTACTGGTTCAGCCTCCCCAAAGAAGCAGGCTTCCCATTGCTCGCGCTGGTGGAGCATACGAACTTTGTTTCGAAAGATCATTTTGGCGGCGATCACATCATCTACGCGGGCGATTATCTCGAAGTGGGTCACGAATATTTTTCGTTGAGCGACGAGGAATTATTGGAGCGATTCATCCCCGCGTTCAAACGGATCAATCCCGCGTTTGAAAAAGACTGGGTGAAAAAAGTTTGGGTGAACAAAACGAATTACGCCCAGCCCGTGCCGCTCGTGAACCACTCAAAAAATATCCCCGCCATCAAAACACCAATTGACGGATTGTATTTCGCTTCGATGAGCCAAGTCTACCCATGGGACCGCGGCACGAATTTCGCAATGGAGATCGGGAGACGCGCGGCGAGGATAATGCTAGGATGATTAGCATACGGGATGCCAGAATGCCGAATTTTATTCCACATCAGAGATTCTGGCTGATTATTCTCGTTTTCATGTTTGCTTGTAGCAATCAATCTACTACTATGCCAATTCAGTCACCTACCCAAACAGTTATTTCACCTACATTTACGCTAACACCAACGGTTATACCCGTTACCACTACCCCATCACCACTACCAACCGAACCCGTCATACCTCTTATTACCCCTGATCCAATTCAAGTGGAAAGGTGGAGAGAATATGAGGATGCTTTAGCCAAAGCATTCTTCAAATCATATCTTCAACCAGAAGAAGTTGTTTGTGAATGGGTAATATTAGGTCAAGAAGATCAGGAAGTATATGTATGGGCGCATTGTGCAGGTATTTATTCTGCTATGCCTTCCCAAGCATCGATCCCCACTGTCATTCATATCGGAATGGATGGATCTGTGCAAAGCGCGGAAATCCCCGGATCAGGTACTGCGTACGCTCCTAGTATTCAACGAATGTTTCCTCCTGATGTTCAAGAAATTATTTTTAGTCACATTTCATTCCCATTTTCACAAGAAAGAGCAGATCGTTTACGCTGGAGACGAGGACATCCAGACGAACCCCCATGGATTGTGTTTTCCACTCTGACAATCCAACCAACGCAATCAGTCATCCCCTGGATCAGTCCCGATACCTATCAAATAAAGAATTGGAAAGAATATCAAATTGCCCTTGCCAAGGGGTTTTTATCTTACGTTCCCGCGGAACAGGTTGTTTGTGAATGGGAGTTTTTAGGGCAATCTGGCGATGAAGTTTATGTGTGGGCAACTTGCGCAGAGATCGGGAATGTGGGATATCCAGAAGGTCTTGCTGTAATCCACATTGGTGAAGATGGGTCTGCCCTATTTGCGGAAGCTCGAATCGATTTTCCTACCGAGATACGCGAAACTTTTCCCCTGGATGTACAAGAAAGATATTTTGGCGGGCTCATCCATTTTCAAGAGTTGACAAATCGCTTACGGTGGAGACAACTGGGTCACTCAGAAGAACCGCCATTGATTATTTCTGGTATACCTTCAACCCCGTGAGTGTTGGTATGCAACTAAACTCCTGGAAACCTGCAAACTCTCACATAAAAAACTCTGGACTAAAGCACAAATAATTCTCGAACTTCCCAAATGGGACGTTGCTCATGAAAAGCGCGGTGAATGAGTCAATTTTGAATTTGCGATCCAGAAAGTATTGGATCGCTTTTTTGTTGATGAGCGGGGTCTCCACGCCGAACTCGCCACCCGTTTCTGCGACGAAACTTTCGGCGTGCGCCAACACCGCTGGGAAATCGTTTTCGTCCAACACCGTGAACGGACCCGAACTCGAGCCAGCGTAGCCATAGCCGACGATCTCGTCGCCGCGCTTGTAGACGAATCCCTCGCGGGTGGTCGCGATCCATTCGTGGACGACGGGACGCGAATGACCGATGATCTGTTTATCAATCTGGTTCATTCTTTCGAGATGGATATTCAGTTGCATCGGCTCAATGGCGAGATCGGTTGTGAAATCCACTTTTTCGGCTTGGCGATAAAAATATTTCAGCGGGAAGCGAGCGTACACGCCCGCTTTCAAATACCGGGCTAACGCGCGTTCGTCGAGGGTGGCGATGATGACGCGGAGGGGTGAATCCGTTTGAGGGAACGCGTCCGCTAAAAGTTGGCGACCCAGCCCGCCCGATTGATGAAGCGGGCTGACGAAGAACTCGGTCAACTCGATCAAGCCGCCATGTTCCATCGAGCGCGCGTACGCCACGATCTCCCCATCCTGTTCTGCAACCCAATAGTGTGAAGCGGTCAGTGCGAGGAATTCGAACATCGTCTTGCGTCGTTCCCACATGGTCTTCAATACTTCGGGATCGTTACCACCCGTAATCGCCATCACGTTCATGCGTTCGCTGTAGTCCATGATGGATCTGACAAAGACTTGAAATACGGCATATGAATCTTCGATCGTGCCTTGGCGAAAGGTGATGGTCATGGAAGTTCCTCGTTATTGTAGTGACGACTTAAGTCGTCAGCTTAGAACGACTAAAGTCGTTACTACACAGTTCACGCAGTATAGCATGGCTCACTTTTCTCTTTGTCGTTAAATCATGTTGGAGTACAATACGAACTGTCCCTATTTTCCCCGCCGCCGATTCGGCGGGTACCTCAACCCAAGGAGAATCTCCCATGTATCATACGCTCATCATCGCAGGCAATGTCGGCAAGGATCCTGAAATGCGTTACACGCCTTCGGGTCAGGCGGTCACTTCGTTTTCGGTTGCCACCAATCGCCAGTACACTACAGGCAACGGCGAACAGGTGAAAGAAACGATCTGGTTCCGCGTTTCAACCTGGGGCAAGACTGCCGAGACATGCAACCAGTACGTGAAGAAAGGCATGAAGGTGCTTGTGGAAGGCCGGCTCACCCCTGACAAAACCACCGGCGGACCTCGCATCTGGACAAAGCAAGACGGCTCTGCCGGCGCGTCGTTCGAAGTGACAGCCAACACCGTCCGCTTCCTCTCGCGCGCAGACGGCGCAAGCGATGCGCCCATGGCTGGCGGCGGCATGGAACACGCCGAAATGCCGGCTGAGGATGATATTCCGTTTTAACACCGTAGGGGCGACTCAATGAGTCGCCCCTACTGAAAGAAGTTATGACCACACCTGATCCTCAATCGGCAAAGCCGCCCGCGATTTTGGCGCAACCCGCGGGACCGAAACTCAAAGTGAAAGATGGGCTTGAGCCTGCGTATGCCAATTTGGCGCGCATCTCGCACTCGCCCACCGAGTTCGTCGTTGACTTCGGTCACCTGATCCCCGGCGAGCCGACGGCAAACATCAACGCGCGCGTGGTGATGACGCCGCTCAGCGCAAAACTGCTCCTGCGCGCGCTGACCGAAAATTTGGCGCGGTACGAAGCCGCGTTCGGCGAGGTCAAAATCCCCAGCGGAAATACGCTCGCCGATAATCTCTTCCGCAATCTGCATCCGCCGGAGCCGCCGAAAGAATAAGGAGTGTCATTCTCCCGAAAAATATCGGGACGAAGAATCTCTACAAACCTGAAAAGATTCTTCGCTTCTCTCAGAATGACATGAGAAGTGTAGCCATGCACAAACTCGAAAAGATCGCCGATGATATTCGCAAAAGTTTCGACGTTCGCACAAAGATGCGGGATGAGGCACTTGCCCTCACGCGCCAACTGACTCGCGCCTGCTCGCTCGCCATCCGCGCGGTGCACCGGAGCGCGCAAGAAGAAATGGAAGAGCACCTCGACGAAGCGCACAAACTGGCGGATACGCTACGCGCCGATCTCGCCAAACATCCTGACTTATATTACGCGGGCTACACACAAGACGCGCTCAAAGAATTTGTAGAAGCCAACGTGACCTGCGCGTTGATTCAGAACCGAGCGCTTCAAACGCCGGGGGAACTTGGCGTTGAAAACTCGACCTATCTCAACGGGCTGGCGGAAGTCGTGGGCGAACTGCGCCGTCGCACGCTGGATATTCTCCGTTCGGGGTACTCGCAGGAAGCCGAACGCCTGCTCAGCCACATGGACGAAATTTATTCCGTGCTGGTGACCATTGACTATCCCGACGCGATCACCAACGGTCTGCGCCGCCAAACAGACTTGGCGCGCGGCATCATCGAAAAGACGCGCGGCGATGTCACCTTTAGCCTGCGTGGCGAAGACCTGACACAAGCGATCCGTAAATTGAGCGGTCAATTGAACGGCGGAGTGAACGAGGCTGATGAGAGCGGACTGTCCATCAACCTGAACGAGGACGAATAAGAGAATGGCTCGCCGCCCCGGGAAAAAATACCCTCTCATCATCTACCGTCATATTGTCAGCCGCTGGTGGTTCGCCATGATCTTCATGGGGCTTGGTTTGTTCGCGCTCGCGTATATCGAGTACATCAAGCCTGCTGCCGAATTCAATGCGCTTCCGTGGCAGGTATTTGCTGGAGTGGGCATGCTCGCCATTTTGGCAGGCATATTCTTTTTTGCCATCCGCTTCATGGCATACGTACAGCCGCACCCCGCCTTTTTGAAATTCGTTACCCCGTTCCTGCGGATCAACATCTCCTACCGGCGCATCCGTCGCACTACTACAACAGAGATGCGACAGTTATTTCCGCTTAAAAGCGTATCTGGCTGGGGAAGGGATGTTCTCTCTCCGCTTGCGTCGAAGACCGCGCTGGTGCTTGAGTTAAACGGTTACCCGGTTTCCCCCATGATTCTACGGCTGTTCCTTTCGCGTTTCTTCTTTAAGGATAAGACCCCGCATCTCGTTATTCTTGTGGAAGATTGGCTCAAATTCAGTTCGGAGATGGAAAGTATGCGCACCGGCGTTGAACCTCCGGATGAACCGCGCAAGCCGAAGAATTCCATCCTTTCGCGTTTGCCGCGCCAATGAACCCCTGATAAAGATCAAAAAATCTCCGTCACATGTGACGGAGATTTTTTATGCGGGTTTTCTCAACGGCTGTGTGTCCGATTTTACCGGTAGGACTATGAAAAAGGATGTGCCCGCGCCTGTCGCAGATTCGACCCAGATACGCCCCTGATGCCCATCCACAATCGATTTCACAATGGCGAGACCCAGCCCGGAACCGGTAACGTTTTCGGTAATGTTGCTCCCGCGGTAGAACTTATCGAAGATGTGCGGCTGATCTTCGACAGGGATGCCGGGTCCGTTATCTGAAACTTTGAGGATGATCTGATCGCCCTCCGCAAGGATGGCGATATTCACTTCCCCGCCCTGATGTGAATATTTGATGGCGTTGCCTACAACATTGTCTAGTAACTGTCGCAGGCGAATCGGGTTGGCGCGAATGGCTGGCAGGGAAGGAGCCACCTCGGTATGCACTTTGATGCGTTTGGTCTTGATCGTGCCTTGCAACATGTTCAGGGTGTATTGCAAAATGGCGTCAAGATGCACAAATTCGCGCCGCGTATCCATGCCCGCCTCCACGCTGCCGAGGTCGAGCAGGTCGTTGATCAGCGCGGTGATATGTTGGACGCTGTCCTGAATGCGTTTCAGAAAATCCCGTTGGTTTTCATTGAGCGCGCCGGCGCGTTCGACCAATTCGGTATACCCGATCACGGAGGTGAGCGGCGAGCGTAGATCGTGCGATACCGTATGGACAAACTCGCTGCGCATGCGATCCATTTCCTTTAGGTAGGTGATGTCCTGCATGGTCAGGGCGTATCCTACCTCCTGAATTGTTGTGAGTTGCGCGTTGCCGACGCGTCCATCCGGGAACCCCACTTCATAATAGCTCAGGGGATCGTTGCCGTTCTTGCGAGTGAAAAGCGCAAGCAAGTCTGGATGGGTAATCACATCGAGCGCGGGTTTCCCTACCACCGATTTCGCGTCCAGTCCAAATGTGCGGCACATGGCAGGGTTGATCAATAAAATCTTCTTATCCAAATCGAGGATCATCACGCTGTCGTGGATGTTATTGAACACCGTTTCGAGTCTGGTGCGCTCAGATTCAGAGATCTGCGCGCGTTTTTTGAGCGAGGCGGTTGTGCGTCGTACCTCGCGGCGGAGCCAGTCCCCCGTGCGGTTGGCGTTCTTCAAACTGGCTTCGACCATTTCTGTAATTTCCACAGTTTTCAGCGGCGGGGCTAGATAGCCGCTCAAGCCGAGGCGGAATATTTCTTTGACATGTTCGAGTTTTGGTTTATCAAGATAGAGCAAAACGGGCAGGGTCGGGAAGCGCTCGTGCAATTCATCCGCGATGCGCGTTCCATCCCGTCCGCTGAATTTTTCCCCCACCAGCAAAAGCGCCGGGTTGCTTTCCTGCAGGATCATCTCCAGCGCGCGGGTATCTCTGGCGATCGCCGTCTCGTATTTAACGCGCAAGGCACGATCCATCAAACTCAAAACAGGCGAATCGTCTAGCGCGAGCAGAATCAGGTCTGACTTTGGCATGAGGCGGCGATTTCCAGATTCCCTTTCAGGCAGGCTAACGTGATGCAAGGATTGTAACACCCGCTCATGGTTGTAGCAAATCAAACTCATTACATGCTATACTCACAAATCAGTTAATCCCACCCAACAAATCCGAAAAGGTACACTCATGAACTTGAGCGAACTCAAGCAGGAATTTCAGCCCACCCTCCTCCTTCCCAGCCTCACCGCTGGGTTGATCGCCGCCATCGTCACCATCAGTATGGAAATCTCCCTCGCGGCTTTGATCTTCTCCGGCGATCTCAACCAATTCCTTGCCGGCGGAATCGGCTTGATGCTCTTCGGCGCATTTGTCGTTGGGATCGTGGTTGCCCTGCTCACTTCCCTGCCCGGCGCCATCAGCGTGCCGCAAGACACCCCCGCCGCCATCTTCGCATTGATCGCCGCGTCGATCGCGCTAAGCATGAAAGGGGCAGAGCCAAAGGCGGTATACGCCACCGTGGTCGGAGCCATTGCCATCACGTCGATCATCACTGGCGCGGTATACCTGCTCATCGCCTGGTTCAAGGCAAGTTGGTTTGTGCGTTACATTCCTTACCCGGTCATCGGCGGATTCCTCGCGGGCACCGGCTGGCTCTTAAGCCTCGGCGCATTCGGGGTGATGACCAATATAAACCTTTCGCCTTCCACCTTTCCGCAATTATTCATGCCCGATAATTTATTCAACTGGATTCCCGGCCTCGTCTTTGCCGTAATCCTTTTGCTTGTCTTGCGAAAATCAAATCACTACCTGATCACACCGGGCGCCTTGGTGATCGCCACCGCGTTATTTTATGGCTACCTCTTTATCTCTGGGATTTCCATCACAGAGGCATCTGCGCGCGGCTGGCTATTGGGACCTTTCCCCTCCGGCGGATTGTACCAACCCCTCACCCCCGCCTCTCTCGGACTAGTGGACTGGTCCGCCATCCTGCAAAATGGCGACAAAATTTTCACCATCGTGATCCTGAGCGTGATCGCCCTTCTTCTTAACGCCAGCGCCCTCGAAGTGACCGTCAAGCAGGATATCAACCTCAACCGCGAACTTCAAGCTGCCGGCTGGGCAAACCTGCTGGGAGGGCTGGGAGGCAGTACGGTTGGGTATCAAACACTTGGCATGTCTTCCTTGGCTCATCGGCTTGGCGCAAAAAGCCGCCTTGCCAACATGATTTCCGCGTTGATCTGCGGCGCGGCATTATTTTTCGGCGCGTCGGTCATCTCGTATTTCCCCAAACCCGTGCTGGGCGGAATGCTCCTCTACCTCGGGCTGTCCTTCCTCGTAGACTGGCTGATCGACGCGCGGCGCGCCCTGCCGACCCTCGATTACATCCTCGTCTGGGTCATCCTCTTTATCATCGCCTCCGTCGGCTTCCTGGAGGGGATCATCGCCGGCACATTCATTGCCGCCATTCTATTCGTGATCTCTTACAGCCGCGTGGATGTGATCAAGAACGCGCTTAACGGCTCGATCTATCACAGCAAAGTAGACCGCCCCAAACTGCACCGCAACATTTTGCGCGATAAAGGCGACGAAATTTACATCCTCAGCCTGCAAGGATTCCTCTTCTTCGGCACGATCCAAAATGTGTTGGAGAAGATTCGCCACCGCATCGATAAAAACGACCTATGCAAACTCGGCTTCATCGTGCTCGACTTTCATCGCGTCACCCACTTGGATTCATCTGCCGTGTTTGGCATTACCCGCCTGAAACAGGTCATACAAGCGAACAACATCCTCATGGTATGGACGGAAGTCAAGCCGGAGATCGTCAAGAACCTCGAACTTGGCGGCTTGAAAGACGACATCGACAACAGTTTTATTATCAAGCCCACCCTCGATGAAGGCGTGGAATGGTGCGAAAACAAGATCCTTACGCGGCAAGGTATGAACGACCTCACCGGCTTCGTCGAAAAAGTGGAGCGCCAACTCCAGCGCGTATTCCCCGACCTCAAAGACTCAGACCGTCTGTTGCACTACCTCGAACGGCGCGAACTACGCGAGGGTGAGGTCCTGATCAAACAGGGCGACCCCGCCGATGAAATGTACTTTGTCGAATCGGGGCTGGTGACGATCGAATTGAAACTTCCCAATAATAAACATCTGCGCCTGCGAAGTATTCGCGGCGGCGCGATGGTCGGCGAGGTGGGCATGTACCTTCAACAGGAACGCACTGCCTCAGTGATTGCGGCGAGACCCAGCGTCGTCTATCGCCTCTCCGCCGAATCGCTCAAGACCATGCAAGTGAAAGACCCGGAAGCGGCGGCGCAATTCCACGAGTGGATCGTGCGCCTGCTCGCCGAACGCGTCGCGGATAACAATCAGATCATCGAAGCGCTGATGGAGTAACGCAGGTCTAAAATTCAAACACCGGTCGCGATTGACCTGTAACAATCCCCCGGTGATTCCTGATCTCGAGCCCGGGTCCGAACGCCGCCAATGCCTGTTCCTGCTTCGTGGAGAGGACTCCCAGTTGACGCAGGGCTTCAAGCATCACCGCCGGGCGCGCGCGACTGCCCCAATTGAGATTGCCTCCCATGCGAGAAGCGTCGCCATCCGCCACCTTCAACGCGATGCCCAAGCCCGGTGAATCATTCCCCAACGCGCCGGGCATCAAGCCGACAATTTGGAATCCTTCCGCGCCGCGCTTGCACACGATCTTCCCCTCTCCAGCCAGCATCAATTGCTGGTCGAATTCGCCGTAGCCGCTGATCATTTCGGGATGAGCCATCATCGCCGCGGTAATCTTGTTGCATGCCGCGGCGCGAGGCTCAGTCAGCGCGCGCGGATCGCACAAACGCGCCATGCCGAGCGCGGCATTGAAAAGTGGAACCGCAAAATTCGGCGCGGAGCATCCATCCACGCCGAGAGAAATGTCGCGGGTGGGGATCAGGCATAAATCGGAGAAAGAGGCGAGGATGTCCTGTTGAAGCGGGTGGTCGATGTGGAGGTAATCCTCCAGCGAATAGCCTCGCATCTTCGCGTACGCCAGCATGGTGGTATGTTTGCCCGAGCAGTTGTTGAAGTTCGCCGTAGGCGCGCGCCCGCTGATAATGAACTCTTTGAACATGGGGGCGTCTTCGGGTAAATGCGCGCCGCATTGCAGTTGAGATTCGTGGATACCGATCTTTTGTTGCATCGCCGCGACGGTTTGCACATGCATGGCGCTGCCGATGTGCGAGGCGCACGAGATGGAAAGTTCAACCTCGGCGTACCCGAAGCGTTCCATGCCGCCATGCTCTACGAAGGGAAGCGCCTGAAACGGTTTGGCGCTGGAACGCAAAAAAGCGACCTTGTGAGGGTCGCCGTAGGATGCGATCAATTTGCCGTGAGAGTCAACAACCGCGATGGAGCCATAATGAATGGCTTCGACAACCTTGCCGCGGGTGATTTCGAGGAGAGGTTGCGGGGCGTTCATCATTCATCCATCGTATGACGCGAGGAGGCATGATAGTTGCGGATGTAGTACTGGTGCAATCCGTAGCGCAGGCGTTGCGCGAATTGTTTGTTCCGCGCGATGGGCGGTTTGGAATCTTTGATGAATTGTTCGACGAGTTTATCGGCAGAGGCGATGGGCGCGCGTTTCTTGCCGAGTTTATCGAATTTGTCGTAGATGCGCTTAAGCGTTTCTGCCTGCGCTTTGATGTTTTGCGATGTGATCACGCCGCCGCGCCCGCTAACCACGGTGTAGCCTTTATAGGCGGGGCTGAGGAGGAGGTTGAGCGATTCGATCCATGCCGGCAGATCGGCATGGGCGAGGAACGGAGGTTGACCTTTCAACACCGAGTCGCCGATGAAGACGATGCGTTCCGAGGGCAGGATCGCCCAAATGGCTCCGCGTGTGGGACCCGCGTGACTCTCCAGACGAATGGGTGTTTCGCCCCAGTGCAGGGAGAGTTGGTCTACAAAGGAAATCTCGGGCGGCGCCCAGCGCACACTGCCTAGGCCCGGAATTGCCTCCCAGCTTGCGCCGGTCTCCTCGCCCTGGGCTTTGAAGGTGTTGGGGCGGTTGTGGAAGGCGAAGGCGGTCTTTTCGTGGGCGATCACCGTGCAATCCATGGCGCGCGCGCCGAGGGTGCGGTCGGGATGCGAATCGAGGTTGATCAGCATGCGTTCGGGTCCGTTGCCCATGCCCATGAGCGAGGCGCGCCACATGCGGCTGTCTTCGGGCGAGGGCGGCGCGTCGATCAACACCAGTCCGCGCGGCTGGTTGATGACCCCAAGCGTGACGCCGAGATATTTGTCTTCGATGTAGACGTTCTTGCCGATGGATTCCATTCAGGCTCCCGTAGGTTTGATGGTCTATCTTACCATCACCTTTTTTCTAATGCCATGCGAGATTTAACGCTCCTATGATCGGTGGATGGGACGTTTAGGACATGGCAAGATTCGGGTTGGTAAAATTGTATGCGTTCCATACAATTTGCCGCGCGTAATAATTTGCATAACTGATCCATCGTAATTTCGTTATCCCCGTTGCATAAAGGAGTTTACTTGAAACCCAAACACTGGCTCGTATTCATCACCCTCGGCGTTATCTGGAGTTCGTCTTTCCTCTGGATCAAGATCGGCGTGCAGGATATCGGTCCCATGGCGTTGACCGCGTTCCGCATGTTGTTCGGCGCGCTCACCGCCGTTGCCATCGGCATCTATCAAAAAGTGGAATGGCCCCGCGACCTGAGAACGTGGATCATCTTCGGCATTCTCGGACCCGCCAGCCTTGCCATCCCCGTGTTCCTCATTTCATGGGGCGAGCAGACCATCGACTCAGCCGTCGCATCCATCCTCAACGCGACCGTTCCGTTGTTCACCGTTTTCATCGCTCATTTCGTCCTGCAAGATGATAAGATGACCATGCAAAAAGTGTTGGGCTTATTGATCGGCTTTGCAGGGACGATCCTCCTCCTGAGCGAGGATCTCACCGTAGGCGCGAAGAGTTCGGTCATCGGGCAGGCGGCGGTGATCCTCGCCTCCATTTTCTACGCTGGCAGCGCCGTGTACGGGCGCAAATATACTCAGCATGTGGAAGGAACCACGCGCGGCGCGATGTTCCTCATCACCTCCGCCATCTTCATGTGGATCGTCGGTCCGCTCGCAGAAAAACCTTTCGAGTTCCCATCCTTGCCCATAACATGGATCGCGATACTCTGGCTGGGAATCCTCGGCTCGGGCTTGGCAGTGATCATGCTTTGGTATTTAATTCACGAGATCGGTCCCACACGCACATCGCTAGTAACATATCTCTTCCCGGTTGGCGGCTTGATACTGGGTGTGATATTCTTGAACGAACATCTCTCCTGGCAACTGCTGGCTGGCTCCGTGTTGATCATCTTCAGTCTCGTGGTGGTCAATTGGAAATCGGCAAAACAGGCTCAACCTGCAAAATGATTCCCCAACCCGAAACAACGTTTCTGAAGAGATACGAATCCATCATTCCGGTTTCGTTGTTTCTGGTATTTCTCGCCTTCACCCTGCCGGGCATCGCGTGGGGACCATGGCACCCCGACGAGATCGTTGTCCGTTCGATCAAGGCGCTGCACGGCGAGTGGAAGTTCAGCGAATACAACTTCAACTACCCCGATCTGCCGCAATACGCGATGTATTTCTTGGGGAAACTGATTCTCGCGCTCGGATATTCGGATGACGAAATCCTGATCGCTTCGCGCGTCCTTTCGGCTGTTATTGCAGGCGCGACGATCCCTCTCACCTACAGCATTGTCCGCCGCGCAGGTGGTACGGTTCCCCTCGCAGGTTTAAGCGGACTCTTCCTGCTGTGCGTCAGTGAGCTATCTTTCAACGGGCGTTTCGCGCACAACGACACCTACACAGTTTTCTTCATCACGCTTTCGACTCTTTTCATCGTCAACTACGCAAGGACCGACCTTCGCGGTTGGTTGTACGCGTCCTTTTTTGCGGTAGGCATGGCGGCATCGAGCAAATATACGGGAATCGGATTCATTCCTGCGTTGGTACTGATCTACATCCTCCTGCAATTCAAGAACCTGAAAAAAGACTGGTTCACCATCGGCGAGACACTCTTCATCAGCGGCGCGCTTGTATTTTTGGGGTTCGCTTTCGGCACACCCAAAGCGTTGACGTGGATGGCGTATTTTTTCAAACGAGTCTTTGCCGCGCTCGAATGGCAGGCAACGTGGGGACAGCATGAAGGTAGCACGCGCGGACTTACTGGTCAATTCCCGATGGCGCAGGGGATGCTCGGTTCCGCGTTGTATTTCCTCTTCATCGCGGGAGTCGTTTGGGCGGTCTATCGCGTGATACGCGAATTTCGCGGCGGGGAACTAAGCCGCACATCGCAAGCGGGCTTCTTCGGGTTGTTGCTGATCGGAGTTTTCTTCCTCGACCTGCCCGTGATGATCTCGTACAACTACCAGCCGCGTTATCTGCTCACGTTCATGCCCATGCTTGCCATCCTCGCGGCGTATTTTGTTCTTGAAATTTACACCCGCGTAAAACAATTTGGAAAACCGATCTACTCGTCTGCCATTGTCGTTGTGATCGGCGCGGTCGTGTTATATTCGTTCGCGCGGATGGTCAGCATCGCCTTGTTATTCATCAACGATGCGCGCATCCCTGCGACGGAATTTATGAAGACCCTGCAACCCGGCACATCGCTTGAACATACGAATTATCCGCCGAATTATGCCGATGGATTCTTTGAGCGTGAACATAACTATCCGCTTCACATTCAAATGGGCGCGACAGACACGCCTCCCACCGATAAACCGTACGAGTTCAACAAAGCCGAAGAGGGACTGCTCGAGCGCGGAACGGATTATTTGATTGTGGACAGTTTCACCGCCAGCCGCTTCGACGATTCCTATGCGTGCGACCAACTTCCGAATGAATGTGAATTCTTCAAACAACTTGCCGCAGGCGGGAGCGCGCATTATCATCTCATCGCGGAGTTCAGTTATTCCCTGCCGTGGTATCTTCCGCAAGTGGACGTTGCGATAGCCAACCCCACCATCCGAATTTATGAAAGAGTCAAATGAACGATTTCAGAACAGGTTTTGTCGCCATCATTGGACGTCCGAACGTGGGCAAGTCTACGTTGGTGAATGCGTTGTTGGGGCAGAAGATCGCGGCGGTGTCGCCGAAGCCGCAGACGACGCGTAAACGTCAGCTGGGAATCCTCACGAGCGAGAAATATCAACTCGTGTTTGTAGACACGCCAGGGATTCACAAAGCGCGGCATAAACTAGGCGAGTTCTTGAACCGCGAAGCCGAAGAAGCGTTCGAAGGCATGGATGTGATCCTCTGGCTGGTGGATGGGTCCGCTCGACCAAACGAGGAGGACTCTCAGATCGGACTCGTCCTCAACAAACTCCCGCGTCGGACTCACCTTGTGCTTGCCGCGAACAAAATGGACTCGGTCTCGGCTGAGGCGTTGAGTCGGAATCTCGAAGCGTATCAGGCGTCGGTGCGGAAAGACGCGAAGATCATTTCCATTTCAGCATCCGAGAATCAGAATCTACATGAGTTGATCGAACTGCTCGTTTCGTTGAGTCCGTTTCGCGCGCCTGAGTTCGATGAAGAGCAGGTGACCGATTCGTACGAGCGCGATATCGCCGCGGATTTGATCCGCGAGGCGTGTTTGCATAAACTGCGCGAGGAAGTGCCGCATGGCGTGGGCGTGCGCATTGACGAGTTCAAGGAGCGCGAGAATGGGATGTTGTATATCGGCGCGACGATCTTTGTGGAGCGCGAGTCGCAAAAGGGAATCGTGATCGGCGAGGGCGGGCAGATGTTGAAAGCGATCGGCAGTTCGGCGCGTAAAGAGATCGAGACGATGGGCGGACGCGCCGTCTTTTTGGAATTGCGCGTGAAGGTCTTGAAAGATTGGCGCGACGATGAGAATGCGTTGCAGAGGCTGGGGTATCGGACGGGGAAGAAGAAGAGGAAGAAGTAGATTCGAAGATGTTAGTTAACGTAAATAATGGATAACACGCGGTTCGGCGGGCTGAAGCCCTGCCTCAGTTCTTGGAAGTCGGCTGAAAGCCGACTCGCCAATAGCCCCGAAGGGGCTTCCATGCACTGAGCAGGCGGCTTTAGCCCCGCGATTCACAACTTATCCATAATACACGGTTGGTTATGAATCAAAAACACTGAGCTTATTCAGCCCAGTGCTTTCTCATCACTTGCAACGAAAACACCACACGCTTCAATGCTATAATTAACTTATGGACGCCGATTTCGATATCAAGATGTACCGTGAGCGCTGGAAAGCCGTGGAAGAGTTCGAGCGTGAGGAATTGCGCGCCATGTCTGTTGAAAAACACTGGAAACAGATCAACACTCTGATACGATTCGCTCTTGAAAATGGATTAACACGCGGGGATGATGACAACGAAATGGAAGTATTCCATCGCTGGGCAAAATTAAAGGGGATCGTGTGAAACTGCAAAAAGAGATTGAACCATTCCGTGCGGCAATAGAAGCCATTCAGCGCTTGCTCGCAAAATTTGACGATCGCGGCGTCATCATTGGCGGTATTGCTGTAGGCTTTTTAGGTAGACCTCGCCTAACTGAAGATGTGGATGCGATGTTCCTGCTCTCTACTCAAGGTATTGCTCAATTTCTCGAAGCCGCAAAAAACGAAAATATCCAGCCAAGGATTCCCAACGCAGAAGAATTTGCCCGCAAAAACCGTGTGTTGTTACTACAACATTCCCCAACAGAAACCAACATAGACATTTCTCTTGGCGTTTTGCCATTTGAGGAGGAGGTGGTTAAAAGAGGGATCGTGCAATCAACAAGCACATTATCAATCCGCCTGCCTACTCCAGAAGACCTGATCATTATGAAGGCGGTTGCCCATCGCCCTAAAGACCTTGAAGACATTCGGACGATCATCGATAAAAATCCGAAACTGGATATTGACCGCATTAACCATTGGGTCACATCGTTCGCAGATGTTCTGGAAACCCCAAGTTTATGGACCGACATCGAAGACATGTTCAAATAGAAACTCCGAAGCACGGACTTCGGAGTTTTCGTTTCTCATTGACCGCTCGCCAGCATCACCCGATACCGCCCTCTCCCCAAAAAGCGGACCACGCCCCTATCCCGCAAGAATTGAAGTTGCTGACGTATTTTCGCCTTGACTCTATTATTGGACGGATGCTTCGCTTTCAAATATCCCTCAAACGCATAGACGTCATCCAGCGAAAACTCCCGCTTCTTGATTCGTTCAACGCACAGCAAAACATCCAACAGCCAGCCTTTGGCTTCGATATTCCCCGTGGACTTGATAAACTCGGTCTTACTCCACCTATCTAAAACTTCGTCCTTGTTTCGGGCAACGCCATTTTGCACGAAGAATATCTTCCCCATCTCAGGGACATTGCTCACGTCAATGTTGCATCCGACCCAGCCCGCCCTCCGCGCTGTGGACGCAAGCGCCTTCCGTTTCTCAATAATGGACGGCACAAAGAAATACTTCGGAATAGTCAGGAAATTTCGTATCTCCAGCGTGGATTTGTCGTACGTCAGAAAGAAAAAGTTGGGATTGTTTTCTGAATTGAGTCGCTCAATCATCGTGGCATACGCGCCATCCAAAATCTTTTTCCCCACATTCCCATTCTTGGACTTTAACTCGTATTCTTCCGAGCAATTCCCGCAATAGAAATCAGCGACGGGTTTGTTGTTCTCAAATTGACTCAACGCCCTCCCGCAATTGGGACAGAACCCCGCACGGCTCACCCACTCCTCCGTCATCACACGGATTCGCTGTGCGGGGTTTGAATATGATTTGGCGATTTCAGAAGCTAAGTTCAACTTCATTTGTCACAACCATGCAAGGCACCCATCTCCTTTAGGAGAGGGGACTGGGGTGAGGTTGATTGAGTAATTTTTGCAATTTCAACAGGCGAAATTAAATCCACTGATATACCACGAAGTTTATGAGAAACTAAATTGAGAGATTAACATTTTGATTTTCCTCTCAATTTCCACACTGCTATCAGTTAATGAAAAAGAATAATCTTCAAAACGCCTTAAACCGTTTCGCGAGTTTTTGTCGGTTTCTTTGTAATCTGTAATCACAATCATATATACTTTCGAATTATTGTATATTCCCGAAGAACTCAACTTATCATCGGTTGGAACTTTCTGGCAAAACATTAATTGTCGAGAGAAGTCACGCCTTGTTAAGATATCATGTGGAAGATTAAGGCTCACAATTTTTTGTCTAAAATTAACTTCATCATCATAACTAGGAGCAAACAAGTTAGAGTTTCCTTTCAAGTCCATTATTTGAAGATCTTGACTATCAAAAGAATCTTGAAATATTCTAGCAAGCAAATGAGGCGCATTATCCATAAGCCTGCTAATAACTTGTTCTACTAATTCAGTATATTTCTCAACATCTTCTCTTTTTAAAGACCTTACAGGTTGAGATGTAAGTTGTATGAATATTGGGTGAATCTCAGAGATCGCGTTTTTAGCATCTATTCCCCAATGGTTAATTCTATGAGAATATCCCAAGGGATTGTTCCTAAATTCAGACAATATGATAGTTGGGATATTTTGCAAGACAGCATATACATTCCAGTAATTTGTTACTATCTGATACATCCTGCCAATATTTGTTACAAGCATTTCTTCTAGCTGGCTAAGGAAATGTATATTATCTGGAATACTTTCTGTAAACGTTTTTGTCAGGTAATATTTGTTTGCCGATATGTATGTCTCGCTAGTTTTATTGTAAGAAGAATAATCGACGAGCTCTAAAAAGCCTAATCGGTTTAAGAAGCCATTTAAGTCGTTTGTTGCCAGCTCAAAAATAGGACGCTTATAAGTTTTTGAAGAAGGATCATAACTCTGTGAATAATCAAGAATTTCTGAACCAGCGCCGTTATAAAGAAGTTTTTGAATGTGTGCATATAAATTTCGTACTACAAGTTCATTTTCTGACCACCTTATTGGATTGTAGGCAACGTACTTCTCATTAAAGACAACAGACAAAGCCTTCTGAAGTTTTGCTTTTAGCAAGCTATCTTGCTCAATGTTTATATCAAGGACAGGATTTAGCCCATCGAATTTATTAATCTTTCCTTTCATAACTTGTATGAGGTCAAAATAATCACAACTGGATTCAAATATCAAAGACCTCTTATAATATTCAAATTCAATATTATTTTTCAACTCGTCATGATTCTCAATAATTTCATCTAAAAACTTCAGGACTTCAGCATCTGTAGGGCGTGAAAGAAAATATTTGGAAGTGAAATAAGTGTATTCCACAGAACGGTTAAATTCACGTGAATCATTTCCTGTACTTTGATACCTATTAAATAATTCTTCTCCTCCAATAAAGACAAACATCGCTGACGAAAGCGTAAATAGGTTCTTAAAATATCTCATTATTTCAAGAACGACGTCCGCATCCAATTTATCTAACTCGTCAATCACATATACTGTTTTAACGTCTGAATAGTCTCGATGCAATTTTTCTAAATCAAACTCTAAATTATTGACGCTGTTGTCCATTGTATACAGTTGCTGAGCAGAACCACTAACAGATTCTGAACTTGTTGCAGACTTTGTGTATCTCCAAAACCAAGAAAAAAGCACAGGTATTGGAAAAGCAAGCAGTAAAGGTAAAATTTTGTTTAGCCAAGGTAAATTGGGAAACGCTGGAAAAAATTGGAAAATTGCCGCAAGAGCCAGGCTAATAAACCAAACAAACTGGGTTACACCAATTTGTTGTAAACTAGATTCCGATTGTCTAGAAATTTCTGTTTCTTTAGTAGATTTTCTACTTTTTTCAACCACCTCTGATGATCTAAACTCAGACGATACAGATTTCTTATAAATTGTCTCGATATCTTGCTTTAATTGACGGTTTAGCTTTTTATCCTGAGTGACTGCGTACAACCTTCTAATTAAGTTTACAAGAATAGGTTTCGGGTGTATTCCACGAATACTTGATGTTTCTAAATGATTGGCGTTAATGAAAACGAATAGAAGCTTGTCCTTATCGGTTTTTTCCAAGACTTGATGTAATGCCTTGTAAACAAAAGATGTTTTACCAACCCCTCTATACCCCGTAATCAAGATAGCCCCTTGCTCTCTTCGGAGCAATTCATTAGTAAAAACTGAAAGCTCCGTTTCGCGCCCCACGAAATGTCCCTTAGTTTCTGTCTTTTCTTTGTTTGGGATTTGAACTGGAATATCCCAATCAGGTTTCAAAACGATTTTCATATTGGGTCCAACTTTCTGTATTGCAATTTGTATAAAAGGCATGTACAAAACGATTATATAATATATTTGGCTCTATAATCGATCAAGGAGAAAGCCGCTATGCAAAAATGGGAATACACAACTCTTTTAGTTACTACTGACGTAAATCGTTTAATAGACGAGCTTGGTGTTGTTGCAAAGCTTAATAATAAAGGTATAGAGGATTATACAAGAAAACAGTGGGGCATTAACTCCGCATTACAACAATTAGGTGATGAAGGCTGGGAGTTAGTTAATGTCATGTGGGTTGATGCAAGTTCGACTAACAGAGTATATGTAACAGCCTATTATTTAAAACGTCCAAAACCCTAAAGAGTTTTTCACTTGCGTAAACAAGTAACTCCTAATCGTTTAGAGTAAGAACTAAGATTCCTAAAACCCCAACTCTTTCCCCGCCTTCTTCGGGGCAGGCAAATTCTGTTCCTTACTCTTCTTCACCTTCTCGTCGAACAACTCCCTCCAAAACTCCTCGCCGCAGGTACCTGCGTGACCGCAAAATCTCCCTCACCCCGATTCGGACGATTCTTTGGCGGGACGCATTCCCCCTCTCCCGCTGGGAGAGGGCAGGGTGAGGGTTATTGCGGTGATAGGACAGATTTGTTGCAGATGGAACAATCAAAACCCAAGTTCCTTCAAATTCTGCTCCTTGCTCTTCTTTACCTTCTCTCCCAACAACTCCTTCCAAAACTCCTCGTCATATCTCCTCGACCTCACAGGCAACGGCATCGGGACTCCCCAACCGAGCAGGAGAACTTCCTCCTTCGGTTGGAGTCGCGCTAACATGCCGCGCAAAGCCTCCCGTCCCGCGAGACCCGAGAGAACGGCGTGGATATCGTCCTCGTCGCCGAGCCAGCCTGAGATGCGCGTCCCCAACTGGCTCATCACCTCGTCATAAATTTGCGACGGGCGCTGGTCCACGATCAACAGCGTCACGTAATACTTGCGGAGTTCGCGCGCGATGGTTGCAAAGGTCGTCTGCGCCGCCATCTCGCGATTCAACAACTTGTGCGCCTCCTCCACCACGATCACTAATGGTCTCGGTTCTTCTTTGCCATGAGTTCTGAACGCGTTGGTCTTATGCTCCCACGCGTTGCGAATCTTGCGCGTCAACAAATTCGACACGAGCAGATAATCGAGATCGCTTTCGTGTTCGCCGAACGACAACACCACATGCGATCCGTTTTCGAGCGACGCGATGATCTCCTTCACCGAATCCGCCGCGGGCTTCTCCACGATATACGGCTTGCCGAACAGCCTCCGCAGTTTATCGTGCAACGCCTCCGCCGCCGCAACATTGACTCCATTTTCGTTCGCCCACGCCGCCACACTTTCAGGATGCGGCATCTTCTTCATCTTGCCTTTATCGTCTTCCACCTCGATCTCTTCGCGGTTCATCTTTTTGAATCGCGCAAACCACTCGTCCCTGAACGAACCGTACAACGCGTTCAACGTGGTGGGCGTGGTCTCTTTGAGATTCAATTCGCGCGTCAACGTTTCGATATCGCTTGTGGATATGTCGCCCGTCGAGATCTCCAAATTAAAATCGGGGACTTGCCCTCGGATGGTTGATCCGCCTCCCAAGCCGACGATTCGTACTCTCGACTTGAACTTGGTCTTCAGTCCCGTCACGGCTTTTTTCGTGTCTGACGCCACATCGTCAAAGCCATACTCGTTGTGCATATCCAGCACGAACACCGAGGCTTTGTTGTAGTGCATCAACCCCGCCAGCACGAGCCGCGTGAGGAACGACTTGCCTGTGCCCGTCGCGCCGAACACCCCCGACGATCTCTGCACGAACTTTTCCATGTCAATGCACACAGGATGATTCTGCTCGCGCGTGTACCCGATGATGAAGTTGCTCTTCTCGTTCGGGTCTCCGAAGATCTCCGCGATGTCGCCTTCGTTCGCCAAAAAGACCTGCGCGTGATGCGGCGGCACATTCTTGACGGGCAGTATGCGCGGCTCATCTTTCAGCCCCGCGTCAATTCGACCGCGCCAATCTTTATATTCAGCCGTCCCCAACTGCGGACCGATCTCCAGCATGAGATTCGGCAACACTTCGAGATTCGCGTACAACGTCTGTCCATGCAACGCCTTCGAAATATGCGACGGGAATCGTCCCTCCATCTGCTCATCCGCAAAGCGCGGGTCCGTCGCGCCGAGGACAATGTCCGTGACGATGCCATAATAATTCCACTCGCCCGATTGGATGACGACGAAAGCTCCCTCCTGAATCTCCTGCGGGGAAACAATCAGCCTCACGCGGAAATTTTCTTTCAACCCGCCGCCAACCAAATATCCGATTTTTGTTCGTTGTTCCATGTATGCCTCTCATTCCATTCCAACTCGGTGGTTGAGTAGCCCCGCCGCTTTTCGCGGGGCGTATCGAAACCACCAGTGCGTAAAGCAATTCTTGTTACAAAATTTTGTATGCGTACGTGTGGTCTCGATACGGTCGCGGCTATCGCCTCGCCCTACTCGACCACCGAGTTATATTGATACCTTATAAATCCTCGAAATCAAAATTCCATCTTCTATCCTTACAAACCGATAATGCGGAGCCGCCAGAATCACCAGCGGATCGTCAGTCCGCGCGAACGGATACGCCGTGGAGCGCAACCCATAGATTGGCACGCCGCCATGTTCATCTTCATACGTGATATGCACATGCCCGCACAGGATGCCGAGCACTTTTTCCTTGTTCGGCAGAACCACATCCCAAAACTCATCGAGATTATCTGCAAGGAAATTATCCAGCCATCTACTGCCGATCTTCTTCACGTGCTGATGACATACTATGACCGACGGCATATCCGCTTTCAGCGCTTTCGCCAGAAATTCTTTCGTCTCAGGGAACAAATGCGCCTTTGACTCTTGTCCCCAGTCCATGAACACGAACTGCGCGCCTTTATGCTCAAAGCTGAAGTTGTATAAATTCACGGGTTTTGAATCGGGAAACAAATACCGCGTGAACATGTCGCGCTTATCGTGATTCCCTGGCAGAAAGTACATCGGGAAATCTTTCAGACCTTCGATGTTGACGTGTTGCGGTCCCGGCAGCGCGGTGGACGAATCGATTCCCAACAATTTCAACGCGCCTTGATACGTCGCGTCCGTGTCTGGCTCGACAAGGTCGCCTGTGGAGATGATGAAATCTGTCTTATCGGCAACGTTTTCCGAAATATGCCGCATCACCATCCGCATGGCGTGACCTGGGCAGAATCCCTCGCGCAACGAGTCTTCTGACTCGAGCAAATGATGATCCGTGATTTGAACGAAAGAAAAATCTGCCATACTCACACACTCACATCGCTCAACGCGCCCAGCACGGACATCAGAGTCAGGTAATCATCACGCAACAAAGTAATCACTTCGTGTGTTGCCGCTTCTTTCCACTTTCCACTTTCTGTTCCTCTCGCGTTACTTGCCTGCAACAAATGCGCCGCCACCACTTCGCCGACAGGGATTTCCTGATTGTTCAAGATGTGCCTGAAGTATCCGAACTTCTCGGTGAAACGTGAGATGTCTTTATCGTCGCACTTATAGATCACATCCAAACTCAACGGCGGACGCGGAGGCAGGAGATGGAATATCTTCCCATCCTGTTCATACCCCACCGCCAGCACGGACATTTCTACGGGGACGATTCTCCGCTCGCGGTTGTCTTTCATCACCTCGTCGCTGACGTTATCCGCTGTGACGAGTTGCCGCACCAGCCCATCATCGTCAATGTGGATGTCATAGATGATGCCGAAGATTTGATAGGCGTCCGTCAGCGGCGCGCGGACCAACGCCCCAAACGAAGGCGCATCCAGTTGGTTGACGCGGCATCCCGCGACGAAGCCTGTTGTCCCTGCGCGGAGTAGTCGTCCGATTTCGATTTGGTTCATTGCCAACTCCTCATATTGATGACTCAACTTCCCGCTTTGCGAAAGCGAGAATATGCCCATCGGGGTCTTCGCAATAGGATACCGCGTCTCCCCAGTTTCTTTTCTCCAACGGGCTTAATGCTCTCGCTCCGTTTGCCAGCGCGCGTTCATAAAAAAATTGCGGCTCTTCTACGAGCAAATACAACTCGGCGCGAGGAATGCCGCGTCCCTCTTTTGGGTCTTTGATGATTTCGCCAAGCAGGCGTTTGATCCCAGTCTCTGGCATTAATCCTAATACTGCGCCGTCATTGAGAGTAAATTCAGTCATGCCATCCACATCCAGCGTCGGCTCTTGAGCGAACAAGTTTCGATAAAAAGCGGAACTCTTGTGCTGATCACTGACATACAGAATAAAATGAGTTTTCATCTATCTTCTTGTTCTCCCCTGCAAATCCTTCGCGGACTGTTTGTACGAGCCGTCGTCCACGTCTTCGTTGTTCTTACGGAGTTCCATTGCCAGCAATTGCTCGATCTGTTGTTTTTCCTCGTTCTTCACCACTGCCGTCTCATGGGCGCGATGGAGTAAATACGGATACGGCTTGCTTCCCATCATGCGGCATTGTTCGACCAGAACGCTGTGAAGCAGATTCAATTTCTCTTTATCGTCCGCCACCCATTTTGGGATTTCGACGCGCACGGGCCAGGGATGCCCATCGGTTCCAACATTTAAATAGAAGAAATGCAATTCAAGCGCGCCTTTATACGTCTTCTCGGAATTGGATTGGATTTTGAACACTGCCGAACGATGACCGGGCGGAAGTAATTGGAACAATTTATTGTTGTAGCCAAACAGCCAGCGGTCGGTGACGTATTTCAGCGGCGGGGCGTTGCGCAGTTTTTCCATCTCTTCAGGGATGGTGATCTGCGTCAATTCAAGAAGCTTCACAACCAAACTTGACGAGGGTTTGTCAATATATCCCGCTGAAATGATGCCGCGTTCCTGCAAGCGCGAGAGGACCGAGACGTATTTATCCAAAACGGAGCGATACGCGCTGGGGCTGTCGATATCTTTGGCGCGAAAAATCTCGAGCGTGCCGTCTGTAAATGAAACGACCGACTCGTTCAGGTCTTTGCCTAGCGTTTCGATGATACTGCGTTCCGCAAGATCGCGCCGCAATGCCACGCCGCCATCGGTAGTGAGACCGTTCTCTTCGATTGCATCGCCGTAGAAGAGTTCGCTTTCCACTTCAACAGCGGGCGTCTCACCGGAGTTGGGCTTCATGCAGATCGCTCCCACATTGATAACGCAAAACTGAATGGGGCTGTGCCGGTCGGCGATGGCTTGCGAACCGTCGGCGGCGATGAGGGTTGGGGAAACAGGAACAGGCTGAACGTCGAAGGAAGAAGCGAGGGGTTCATCCAATGGGCAGGCGCAGCGGATGTTGGCATCCGCTTGTTTGGCTGAATCCACTTTCGAGCGGAGGAAATCCAGTTGACTGCCGAATTGGGCGAGCAGGCGGCGCGCTTCGGCTTGGGCATCCTCTTTTTTCTTCCGCCTCTCTTTTGCGCCCGCGCCAATGGATTGGATCTGTGTGTAAACTTCCTGGTAGTTGATCGGCATAGAACAAATGTACAAGGATTGTACAGGCAAAGCGGTTAAAATTCAAGGCGGGCGCGGGAACTTTCCCGCGCGCGCAGCGTCTTCCTATTGGCAATCATATAACAAGGAGTATACAAATGAAAACCAAAACGATTTTAGTCGCAACACTTGCCTTGCTGGCTCTTGTTGTAAGCGCGTGCGGGGTTGCGCCCGCCGTGAGCGGCAGTAGCGCGCCGAACCGCACGTTGAGCGTGGCTGGCTCTGGCACAGCCAACCTTGTGCCGGATATCGCCTACATTTATCTTGGCGTGCATACCGAACTGCCCTCCGCGTCTGAAGCGGTGCAGGCGAACAATGCCCAGACCCAGCAGATGATCGATGCGCTCACCAACTTCGGCATCGACGCCAAAGATATCCGCACGACCAACTTCAGCATCTATCCGTTCGACAAGTACGACCCGCTGACCGGCACCCCCACCGGCGAAAAGTATTACTCGGTGGATAATACCGTCTACGTGACCATCCGCGATCTGAGCAAACTTGGCGGGTTACTCGATACGGTTGTGACCGCCGGCGCGAACACGGTCAACAGCATTCAGTTCGACGTGGCGGATAAGGACTCAGCCCTCAAACAAGCCCGCGCTGACGCGCTCGCCGACGCTAAATCTAAGGCGGAGGAACTTTCCTCAGTGGCTGGCGTTTCACTCGGCGAGATCCAAACCATCACGTTCGTCGATAACCAACCCTATCCTTTGTATGATGGACGCGGCGGCGGCGGTGGCGGCGATTCAGCAGCAGCGGCAGTGCCGATCGCGCCCGGACAACTGACCTTTGTTGTGACCGTCAACGTGACGTACGAAATTAAATAAAAGGACGACGCGCTCCGCGTCTCTCCCAGCCTGAGCCTGCCTCTCCTCCTCAAGGGGCAGGCTCTTCGTTTTTACGCTAATCCTTGCCAGACTCCGCGAATCTTCCAAGGGTATAATTTCAAAACCTTCGCGGTGAAAAGGAGTCATCATGCTGAAAGTCGGATACATCGGTTTGGGATTGATGGGCAAATCCATTGCCCGCAATATTTTGAAAGCGGGATTCCCCATCGTGATCCATAACCGTTCACGCGCCGCGGTGGATGAACTTGTGGCGGAAGGCGCGACCGCCGCTTCATCTCCCAGTGAAGTTGCTTCACAAGCGGATGTAGTTTTCACCAATCTGCCCGATTCGCCCGACGTGGAAAAGGTTGTCCTCGGCGAAAAAGGAATCATCGCAGGCGCGCATCACGGGCTTGTGTATGTGGATAACTCCACCATCAAACCCGCCTCCGCGCGGAGGATCGCGGAAAAGTTGAAAGAGAAGAATGTATCCGCGCTCGACGCGCCGGTCTCAGGCGGCGACATCGGCGCGCGCAACGGCACACTCACCATCATGGTCGGCGGCGAGACGTCCGCGCTGGAACGCGTCATGCCGGTGTTGCTCGCGATGGGCAAAACAGTCACACACGTCGGTGACGCGGGCGCCGGTCAGGTGGCAAAAGCCGCCAACCAGATCATGGTCGCCGCGCAGATGGTGGCGATGGGAGAACTGCTCGTCTTTGCAAAGAAGGCGGGAGTTGATCCGCGCAAAGTTGTGGATGCGATCAAAGGCGGCGCGGCGCAATGCTGGACGCTCAACGTGAAGCCGCCGCGTTTGTTCGACGGCAACCGCAACCCCGGCTTCAAGTCGCGCATGCAGTTAAAAGATCTGCGGATCGTCATGGAGACCGCGAAGGAATACGACATTCCGATCTCGTCCACGATAGAAAACACCAAACTTTTTCAACAGATGATCGACGCCGGCATGGGCGAACTCGATAACTCGGCGGTGGTCGGTGTCATCGAGAAGTTGGCAGGGGTGGAGATTATTTGAAATACACCGCTGGTTGAGTAGCCCGAGGCGATAGCCGAGGGCGTATCGAAACCAGCGACGCAGTAAAATAATTTTGTTACAAGTAATTTTGTTACAAGTAGTTTTCTGGTTATTGGTGGTCTCGATACATCCCGCGACAAGCATCGCGGGATTACTCGACCGCCGAATATAGATGGTCCAAAATGAAAAAATACATCCCCACCCTCCGCGATTATTTCCTCATCGTCCTCTCTGCCTTGATTCAAGCGTTCTCGCTTCGCACATTCTTCATCCCCGCCAATCTTGCTTCGGGCGGCGTCAGCGGAATTGCGCAGTTAATCAATCACTACACGGGCTGGCAGATCGGCTTGATGATCCTGATCGGCAACGTTCCGCTGTTTATTTTGGGGTGGCGGTTCCTCGGCGGCTATCGCTTCGCGTTGCGGACTGCCGTTGCCATATCCACGTACTCAATATTTATTGATCTGTTGCCAAACACTCCGCTGTTTGCAGAAGGCGGAGCCGGCGCGGCGTTGATCCGCGATCTGCAAGGCGATATTTTTCTCAATACATTATACGGAGCCATCGTCAGCGGCGTCGGCTACGGGCTCGTTTACCGCGCGCGCGGCACCAGCGGCGGTTCGGACATTCTCGCGCGCATCCTCAACAACTGGCGTGGGATTCCCATCACGCAAAGTTATCTCTTCGTCGATTCGGCGGTCATCCTCGGCGCGGGGTTTGTGTTCGGCTGGAAGCAAGCCCTCTATGCGATGATTGCGTTATATGTGAGCGGTCTCGTTGCCGAAACGACCCTCGAAGGCGGAGGCACCGTCCGCACGGCGATGATCGTCACTGCTGAATCGGAAGCGATCGCCCAGCGTGTATTGGATGAACTGCAACGCGGTGTTACCGTCCTCCAGGGCTCGGGCGCGTACACGAAGGCGGATCGCCCTGTGTTGTATTGCGTCATCACCCGCGCCGAAGTGTCCACACTCAAAGCCATCGTCAACGAATGCGACCCGCGCGCGTTCCTGGTCATCGGCGCGGCGCATGAGGTGTTAGGCGAGGGATTCAAGCCGCTGAAGGGAAAATAAAACAAAAGAGTCGGAGTTTCGGCAATTCCTTATTTCAAATGGTATGATTACCAGCGCAAAGCCCGTCGAGGTTTTGTGTTAAATTTACCCAAATAAGGAAAACATGTCACGCAATCGCATCATTCTCGTCACGGCGGGCATCATGCTCAGCCTGTTCCTCGCGTCGATGGAATCCACAGTCGTTGCCACCGCCATGCCCACTATCGTCGGTCAATTAGGCGGGCTGGAAAATTACTCGTGGGTTTTCTCGGCGTTCATGCTGACGTCCACAACCACCGTTCCCCTTTACGGAAAACTTTCAGACATTTACGGCAGGCGCAAGTTGTATATTTTTGCGATGGCCCTCTTTTTAGCCGGCTCGGTGCTAAGCGGCATGGCAACCACGCTGACTCACTTGATCCTCGCGCGCGCGTTACAGGGAATCGGCGCGGGCGGGATCATGCCGCTGGCGTTCATCCTCATCGGCGAAATGTTCTCGCTCGAACAACGCACCAAAATGCAGGGAGTGTTTTCCGGCGTGTGGGGCGTCTCGTCGGTGGCGGGTCCGCTGTTGGGCGGCTTCATCGTGGATCAACTCTCATGGCATTGGATCTTCTACATCAACGTGTTTCCCGGTCTGATCGCCGGAGCGTTGGTGGCGTTCGCGTGGCGGGATCAGGCATACAGTCACGAAAGACCCGCGGTAGATTATGCCGGCGCGGCGTTGTTATCGGCAAGCGTCGTTCTGCTCCTGCTCGGGTTAATGGAACTCGGCACATCCCAAGGCTGGGTTTTCATCGTGTCTGCGGTTGTTCTCTTTGTGATTCTCTTTCAAGTGGAGCGCCGCGCCGCCGACCCCATCCTACCGCTCGCGCTGTTCCGCGATAGACTTTTTTCCACCGCCACATCGCACGGCTTGTTCACCGGCTGGGCGGTGTTCGGCACGATCTCATTCATCCCGCTATTTGTGCAATCCGTCCTCGGCGCAAGCCCCACGCAAGCGGGAGTCACCGTCACGCCGATGTTGCTGGGCTGGGTGGCGTGCAGTATTTTTGGCTCGCGTATTTTGCTGAAGGTTGGCTATCGCCGCTTGAGTATCATTGGCACGAGTATATTTTTCGTCGGCGCATCCCTGCTCGCTCTTTTCGGCGCGGGTGCAAACCGCATTTTCGTGATGGTCTTCGTCACCCTGATGGGCATGGGCATGGGGCTTTCCATTCCCGCGTACGTGATCGCCGTGCAAACAACAGTCGAACGGCGTCATCTTGGGACCGCTACCTCGATGCTTCAATTTAGCCGTTCGATGGGCGGGACGTTGGGAGTTAGCGTGATGGGCGCGGCATTGAGCGCGCGACTCGCCGCCAACCTAAACGTTGCGGGCCTGGATTTGAGCCTGATCTCCCAACTCCTCGACCCTCTCTCCAGTTCAGGCGGAGTTGTCGAATCGGGCGGGCGCCTCGCCATGGCAGATGCCATTCATCTTGTGTTCCTCATTGCCCTCATCGCTGCCACACTCGGGTGGATCGTCTCGATCTTCACCCCGCGCAAAGAGTTGAAAGACAACATCTCAACTGTTGCGCCTGCCATCGCCGATTAAGAATTCAAAATCGAATCCCCGCCAAACAAACGGCGGGGATTTTTTGTTACAAATGACACATGGAATCAATGAGACAGCGTTGTACTATGTGAAAAGTAAAAGAAGATCATTTCTCATTATTCCTAAAGCATACCCGAATTGGAAGTTTAACCGCCGCTCATATATCACTAACAAAAGGAGAAATTTATGAACAAAGAGCAAAAGAAGAATCTGGCTGGCGCAATGCTCGATGTCATCAACGCTGCCCATGTGGTGGAAGGTAAGCCAGCCATAGACGAGAAACAAAAACCTTTGTGGATGGATATTCTGGCAAATGCGCCTGACTATATTTTCATCCACCCCGAACGGTATTGGGAGATCGAAAAATACGTAAAGGAGGAGATCAAGCATAAGTCGAACTAAAATAGATTGCAAGTTTCCGCCATTTGGTTTTTCACAACTGATTACTCAAAGGAGTAGATGCCATGTCCAATCAAAATCCCATCTATGCGTTTTTCGCACGCGCCGAGGATAGGGCAGTCGGCATGATGGTCGACACCTCTTCCGAAGAAAAATGGATGAACAGCGTTCGTCGCGCGGTGGGGATCCCGGATGCGGAGATCCATCTCATTCACGAAGGCGAATGGAACGCGCCCGTCGTGAAATCTGTGGACCAAAACCCAAGCACCTTTATCAAAGGGATCCAGGATTACTTCATCTCTCAGAATCTTCCTCCTATGTCGAAGGCAGATTTCTCGCGGGAGCATTTAGGGGACCTGAAAAGCGCCGTTACCGGGTTGGTGGTCGCGCTGATCAAGCATCCTAATTAGCAACGTATGAAGTGTTTCTCAAGAAAGGAGAAACCAATGAATGCAATTCAACAGGAGAATGTCAAGGGTAGGCTGGCGATCATCGAGATCAAGTGCCCGCTCTGCGATGAGACTACGCGGGCGACGTTGCCCGACAACCCATATGAGAGGGATGCCGAGCCTGAAATCGAATGTGAGGCGTGCGGAGGCGCCTTTAAATTCACCGATGGACTTTTGTATCGCCCAATTGGTTACGCAAACTGACCTGAACGCGTGCCCAGTTATTAGAGTAGCAGTTGCGCAGTTTAATCTGTTTCGCCGTAGTTGCACTGCGGCGGTGGCAGTACAACTGCCCGCCAACTGCGTAAGCCCTATAGAGGTAAGAATGAACAAGAAACAAAAGGAAGAACGAGCGTTGCAATGGATCAATGAGATCAACATCCAGCATGAGATCGTCGAAGGTAGGATGATCGTGGACGATCAGTGGAAGGATGCGTGGCTCAAAGTACTTACCGAAGCCCCCGAGAAAATCTTTGCCCAGCCCGGCTTCTACGAGGTGGTCGAGTTATACGCGTGGAAAGAGATCGTAAAGCAGAATCTTGGACCCGACAACCAAGCCGCGTTTAATCATCTCACTCGTATGCTTGCAACCCTCGCAGGAGAATTACCTGAATTTGCCCGTTGAATATGGAACAAGAAAGGAGTTTCTCATGATCACAAATTGGCGAGTCGTCGTGGGTTCGCCCCATACTGTTCAAGTCAGCCAGACCATGTCTGGAGAGGTTGTCACCACGCTGGATAACCGGGAAATCTTGCACCGGAATCTGCCGCGCGGCGATGATCTGGATTATCCTTTCAAGATCGATGGCAAACCATGCTCCCTGCGTATTTTGTACAAGTTGGAGAGGTTTGGCGGCATGGCAACCATGGAGACTTGGCATCACGAGCTTCTGGTTGACGGCGTGACGCAATACCCTGAAAAGGGTTAGGCTTTTCTGAACCCAAGGGGGCAAGTTCTTCTTGTTTTGCCAGCTTTCTGGGGGGTGTTAAATCCATTTTCAGCAACCAACTGAACTCCACACTCAACACCGCGCCGCCAAGGCGCTTTGTAATGCAACGCGAAGATGCCTGAGGGGTTGTACCGGTGTGGTGTTTCGTTTCATTTTGCTGCATCCTCCATATTTCTGTAGGCTGAAAACCAGCCAATCGTTCCCGCGCAACGGTAAAAGGAGACCGCAATGGCCAGGAAAATGACATCAAAAAATGAGAAAGAGCACGAGGCAGAGATTGACGTGGTCCTCATTGTTAAAGGCGCGGGCGAACAGGCGGAGGACGACCATCTTAACATTTTTCTGCGCGGGTTTTGGCCCGCAATCAAGTCGTTGGATAAGAACGCCACACTGACACAACTAACCTCCGGGTTCGACGATTATCCACCCTCGCCTCATAACTCGGATGGGAAATCTCACAGGCACGTGACGGAGATCCGCGCCCGCCACCAGTTCGAGGAAAAAGTCGGAAAAGGAATCCAGGAACGGCAAACCAGCAGGCGTCTCTGGTTGAAGGAGTCTTATTGGGAAGCCGAAACCCTGCCTTCTAGCGCGCTCGGGAATCTCTCGCGGGAATGGCGTATGGCATCGTTTGTGTTTGCAAACATGTTCCGCAATGCTGTATTCACGCGGAATACAAAATGGCTGAAAGATCAACGATCCAATAAAAATTTCGCCTTCCAGCGCGGCAAGACGCCCGGCACAAGGTTTTGGGATTACTTCGGTTATTACTTCTCTTATCTGCTGTTGTTCATGCTCGTGCTTTTGCCGTTCATCAACAGCCTGCCTACTGTTGCTTGGTTCAACGAAGCGTTGAAGAATATTCTTGCCGATGAGATCTTCAACCTGCCGGGTTTCAACGGACTGTTATTCGTGATCTTCACCGGGGCAGTCTGGGCGATTGCGCCGACGCTCGAACATTCTGTCATGAGTTACCAGTATGCCAAATACCGAAAGTTGAAAAGCCTGCCGGTACTTCCCAATTGGGTACTGCTTGCTTTGATTTTTTTCCTCGTGAGCGCACCTCTGGCTTACTTGCGTTTTGTCTTGATTTTGCTTGCGCTTCAAGCCTCCCTCGTTGTTGCGCGCGGATTTTTATGGAGGTTCCGGACCTACGCCAATAGCGATGTGGATATCGCTGATTATTATTCTTATGAGGAAGACGGCAGAAAACTCATGGGTAAAGTTGACGAAGTATTCCTAACCCGCTTATTCTTTACCCCGTTGATCTATCGCTACCTGATCTTTATTACGCTTCCCATCGGGTTTATTGGCGCCTTGCTGGTGAGCCTGTTGAAATGGACAAAGTTCCTGGGCGGCATCGGCGCCTCGCTCGATAAAACGCTCAATGTAATGCTGGTGGGATACATGGACGATGTAGTGAATTATGCAATGGACCCGGCGCAGTCGAACCGGGTGAGAAGCGCGGTGATCAACGATATCGTCTATTTCTATAACAAGCCGGGCGTCAAACGCATCCATGTGGTGGCGCACTCGCAAGGCACGCCGATCACGTACGAGGCGTTATTCCATTTTCTCGATAAGAAATATCAAGACAAAATCTTTACCTATGCAACCATCGGCAGTGTCCTCAGTTATTATCATCATGCGCGCGGCGTGCTCGACCCCGTTTATTATGAGCGTTTCCCGGTCTCTGTTTCCACGGAGCAGAACTTTCCCAAAGGTTTCAAGTGGTTGAATTTCTGGAATTTCTCAGACCCGATCACCGAATTTTATGGACTGGACGAGTACACCTACTTTGAAAAAGCGCCTCCATTAGACGCAAAATTTGCGCGAGGTATTGCCAGCCCAACCAACATACGCACGAAAACATCCCTGGAGAATCATGGAGAGTATTGGAACAATCTGGAGAAATTTGCAACTCCCTTCGCAAAACGAACGCTGGGAGAATTGAGACCAAAGGAATGGAACCCGGATCTAGGCGAGAAAGGAGGCAGGTTCACCGATAAAGGAACGGATACAAGAAAGAAATCTGAAGAGTTCGCGCCAACCTGGTGGCAACGCTACCGCCATCACCTTGCCGTGGTGGCTCTATGGCTCTTCCTTCTCGTTGGGGCGTTCTTTGCAATCCGTTGGCTGATGGTCCAGCCGGTGATTCACCTGGTTTCCGATTATTTCATACGACTGCACAAAAACGCATTGGATGTTTTTCGGTTCTACTTTCCCTCGAACGATTCGGCCACGCCAAAACAACTCAATGCTTTATGGTCCCAGATCCTCGATGGGTCGCTGATCCTCATTGGGATTTGGTTATTTGTCGATTGGATCAGCCAATTAGGGAGAACATTTGGTTTGATCGTTAAAAAGTAGGCGATGCTCTCTTTCAGGAGACTGGTTTCCCGCCAGTCTCTTTTTATTTTTGCGGTATCATTGTGCCCGCACAGGAAGGGCTTCATGAATTACAAGATCATCGACGGAAAGAAACTCGCGCAAGTCGTGAAGGACGACGCGCGCGAACGCGTGATAAAACTCAAAGAATTAGGCTGGACGCCGCGCCTCGTCTCGATCGATGTGGGCGATAGCGCGGCGGTCTCGCTGTATATCAAGAACCAGCAGAAAGCGGCGGAAAAGGTCGGTATCGAGTTTGAACATCGGCACTATCCCGGAAGCATCACCCAGCGTGAAATGGGCGCGGCGATCCATGCGTTTAACGCCGACCCTCGCGTGACCGGCATCATCCTCCAACGCCCGGTGCCGAACACGCTTGACCTCGAGGAGTTGGAGAACACCATCCACCACAGCAAGGATGTGGAAGGGATGAGTTCGCTTAACATCGGCAATATCGTCTACGGCGATTCATCGCTTGGGCCGTGCACCTCGCTCGCTTCGGTGGAACTGCTCAAATCTACGGGGTTGAACTTGCGCGGGTTGGAAGTGGTCGTGGTGGGTCATTCGGAGATCGTGGGCAAGCCGGTGGCGTTGTTGCTGGTGGAAGATCTTTGCACGGTGACTATCTGCCATCACGGCACGCGCAACCTCTCGTATCATACGCGGCAAGCGGATGCGTTAATCGTGGCGGTTGGCAAGCCGGGGTTGATCACGGCGAACATGGTCAAGCCTGGCGCAGCGGTGATCGATATCGGCATCAATCAGGTGGATGTCACCTTGCCCGATGGCGCGCGCGGCACGAAAGTTGTCGGCGATGTGGATTTTGAAACCGTGAAGGAAGTAGCGGGTTGGATCACTCCCGTGCCCGGCGGCGTAGGTCCGATGACGGTGGCAATGTTATTGCGTAACACGGTAGTTGCCACAGAGCGTCAACGCAAAAGGTACGAGGAGTTGGTGCGCGCATGAGCGTCGTTAAAATTTCGCAAATGAATTCGACCATGCCTGTGACAGTGTTCCACTTGCTCGAACGCGTGTCGCTTGATAACTTCGCCGAATTGGAATCCATAACCAGAGAAGCGCATGCCAACGGGATGCGGAATATTGTGTTGGACCTGGGCGCGCAAGAATCGCTCTCCAGCATCGGGATGCGCGCCATGGTGGTGATGCATAAAATTCTTGCAAAGGATGGGGGCAACCCGTTGAAACTGGCGCGCGTGGCCGGGGGCATACGCGAGGTGTTGAAAATTTCGGGCATTACCACGTTCATCGACATCTTCGATACCGTTGATGACGCGGTGAAGTCGTTTCAATAATTCGCCACGCAATGCCTTCGAGGCTAGCGATTCAATAGTTCAACCAATTTTTCCAAGGGCAATTCAACCAGAGATTCGACGATCAGATCCGCGCCTTCGAGCGAGAGGCGGGATGTGACGTGGTTGGGCGCCGCCACGACGAAGATACCGGCGCGATTGGCGGCTTTGATTCCGTTGGGGGAATCTTCGAAGACCACCGCTTCGTTTTTCTGGACTTGAAGTTGATTCAACGCGGTGAGAAATAGATCGGGGTTCGGCTTGGTTCGTCCCACACCCACATCGTCTGCGGCGATGACAGCGTCGAACAGGTCGAAGATGCCGAGGCGTTTGGCGTGAGTATCCACCCAGGCGTGATGCGAACTGGAGGCGATGGCAAGTTTCAAGTTGCGGTTTTTGGCGTCGCGGATGATTTCGATCACGCCCGGCAGGATGGACTGCGAGTGCACCATGGCGAGGCTTTCCACGCTGTGGCGGGCGCGCAGGGAAGCCGGATCAAGCCGCCCCTGCGAAAGACGCGAGAGATTGTCCGCCGCGTCGAAATCCAGCAGTCCGTTTCCTCCGATGATTTTGCCCCAATCGTCGTGAGGAAAGTCGAATCCGTTTTCTTCGTACATGGTTTTCCAAACGATGTATTCGGGGGTTTCGGTGTCGAGGATGAGTCCGTCGAAGTCGAAGATCAGGGCTTTGAGCATGGAGGGATTATACTCAGGGCAGACTGTTAGCACAAAGGAGAAATCAACATGGACGATTTGTATTACGGCGATTACATCGAACTCGATACGCTCTTGAACAGCCAGCATCCGCGCAGTTTTGACAGGATGGAAGACGGCAACGATGAGATGCTGTTCATTATCATCCATCAGGCGTATGAGTTGTGGTTCAAGCAGATGATCTTCGAGTTGGACCGGGTGCGGGGTATTTTTATGGGAGGCAATATCAATGACAATGCGGGCGAGATGGGCGAGGCGGCGCGCAAGTTGAAGCGTGTCGTGAAAATTTTAGAGCTGGTTAACCAGCAGGTGAGCGTGCTGGAGACGATGACCGCGCTCGACTTTTTGGAATTCAGGAATTATTTGTTGCCCGCGTCGGGCTTTCAGTCGAAACAGTTCCGTTTGATCGAAGTGAAGCTGGGGTTGAAAATGGAGGAGCGGCACAAGCGCGAGTATTACAAGCACACGCGGCGCGGTAGTTTATCGGAAGCCGATATGCAGGAAGTGACGCGCGCGGAGGACGAGCCAACTTTGAAGGAGTTGGTGATCGCCTGGCTGGAGCGGATGCCGTTCTTCGAGGAGCAGTATTGGGCGGAGTATGTTTCGTCCAGCCGGGCGAGCGCGGATAAATTCTGGTCTGATTACCGCGAGGCGTACCGCGAGAGTTTGTCGACGGGGGAGGGCGGGAGATTTGTGGAGTTTGAGAAAGTTTTATTCACCGAAGGGCGCGGCGACCTGAAGCCGAAGGCGTTGCAGGCGGCATTGTTCATTACGCTGTACCGGGAATTGCCGATCTTTCAGTATCCGTTCGAGTTGTTGAACACGCTTTCGGAGATCGACGAGTTGTTGTCGAATTGGCGCTATCGTCATTTTTCGATGGTACGGCGGATGATCGGCATCCGCGCGGGAACGGGCGGCACCAGCGGGGCGGGCTACCTCGAAGGGACGTTGAGCCAGCATTACGCCTTCCGCGAGATCACCGAACTGGCAACATTTCTGATCGAGCGCAGTAAGTTGCCGGAATTACCCGGGGCATTGAAAGATAAGGTGAGTTTTCAGGTATGACATGCGGGATTAGATGACTTTGTCTAGCGGCGCCACCTCTTCACCCGCTCGACGATTCTCTCCTCCCTCAATTCTGCGCACACTTTCTTCAAACTTGATCGCGCCCCCTTCCATTCCAAATCTTTGAGGGATTCTTTCAATGGAACATCTTGCCTCAAAGTAGATAACTCTCTGAACAACAAGGCATCTTTATAATTTGCTTGCAGAGTTTCTAACAAAGTTGTTGCACGACCTAAACTCAACGGAATTTTCTTTGGGTCTTTGGGAATAGACTCGATATGTTTATATTTTGCCAAAATGGATGATGTAGATTTTTCTCCCCAACCTTTGATCCCAGGATAACCATCGGCTGAGTCGCCCACGAGCGCGAGATAATCGGGGATCGATTCTGGCTTGACGCCAAATTTTTCAATCACGCCTTTTTCATCCAATAGGATTTCACGCCGCCTGTCCCAGCAAATGACTTTTTTGCCATCTACCATTTGGGTCAAATCTTTGTCCACCGAACAAATGATGACCTGCTCGACAGATTTTTCTTTTTTGAATTTCGTCACAGCTGTTGCAATCGCATCATCCGCTTCAAACTTGACCATTGACCAAACAGGCACACCTAAAGCGGCGACCGCTTTTTCGGCAATCTCAAATTGATTCAAGATGATCGGGTCAACGCCTTCGCTGGTTTTATAGCCCGCATACATTTTGTTGCGAAACGACTCGATCACATGGTCAAACGCCACAGCGACATGGGTCACGCCTTCGGTTTGCAACAACATCAACAAACTACGCACGAGCCCGAGTGTTGCGCCGACTTCTTGTCCGCTTAACGATTTTTTCGGCGGGGCGCCGAAATGCGCGCGGAAGAGTTCGTATGTCCCGTCAACAAGATGGATTTTCATAGGTTATCCTTTTTAACCATTGACCACAGACTATGGACGATTTTATGGTCTATGGTCAATGGTCTATCGTCCAAAAGATTATTTCTTCCTCGCCGAATTCAGCGCCACCGCTTCACGAATCAATTCTTTCAATGCGGCTTCATCTAGTTTTGAATTTTCAGTCAAATCAATTCCGCGTGAGCCTTTTGCTTCAAGACCTGCGTTAAATAATTTCTTCGGGTCTTTCAACGATGCGCCTTTGAAGAAATTCAACTTCACATGGTCTTTGAAAATTCCCGCCGCCGCCACATTGCCTTTGGAGACAAAAACGGCGGTTCCCCATTTCCACTCTTCCGAGAGATCGGAGGAGGCGGAAAGGATCAACTTTCTCAAACGCGCCAGCATCTTGCCGCGCCAGTCACTGCCTAAATCTTTGATTTGCCTGTCAATCTCTTGGGATGGGGTTAAGCCTGCCATGATTATCTCCTTTTGTTTTCATCGAAACTAATCAAGACATGTCACCCTGAGCGGCAGCGAAGGGTCTCTTATGAGCCTGTCAGAGATGCTTCGCTTCGCTCAGCATGACATGACCAATTTATACGGCTGTAATTAATAGACATTATCCGAAATTAATTCGGGACGCTGATTCACGCTGACAAACGCAGATTTTTCTTCCTGAATCAGCGAAATCAGCGTTCATCTGCGTCCCCAAAGAAGACTCTGGGCTTATTACGGATAAAGTCTAATTCCTTATGTACTCACTCGTGATCGAACGCTTCACACTGACCAGTTGCCTGGGTGTGCCTTCGAACATGATTGTACCGCCCTTGCTTCCGCCTTCGGGACCCATATCAATGATCCAGTCCGCATTCTTGATCACATGCAAATTATGTTCAATGATAACAACTGTGTTGCCGGTATCCACGAGACGATTGATGACTTCCATCAAATGCCCAATATCAGACATGTGCAAGCCCGTCGTGGGTTCATCCATCACATACACGCTTCTCTTTTTGTGCAATTCGCTGGCAAGTTTGATGCGCTGACATTCTCCGCCTGAAAGCGTACTCAACGGCTGACCCAGACTCAGATAATCCAGCCCAACGTCGCTCATGGCTTGTAATTTTTTCCTCACTTCGGGAATCTCGAAATACTCCAATGCCTCTTCCACTTTCATGGACAAGACCTCTGAAATATTTTTTCCATTCAATGTATATTTCAACACCTCATCTTTGAAACGCCTGCCTTCGCACACTTCACAGGGAGTCTTGGCTTCGCTGAGAAATGCCAGGTCAGTGTAGATCACGCCCAGTCCCTGACAATTTTCGCACGCGCCCTTCGAGTTGAAACTGAATAACGAAGCCTGTACTTTATTCGCCGCCGCAAACGCCTTACGGACATCATCCAAAATTCCCGTATAGGTGGCGGGGTTGGAGCGGCTGTTAGCTCCCACAGCAGATTGGTCAATCACGATCGCGTCGGGATGCTGCGCTAAAAAGACTTCATTGATCAACGAACTTTTTCCAGAGCCTGCCACGCCTGTGACAACGGTCAAGATTCCCGTTGGAATATCTACACTCACGTTTTGCAAATTATTGGCTTTAGCATTTTTAACTGACAGTTTTCCAGTTGGCTTGCGGAATTCCTCTTTCAATGGAACTTTCACCTTCATGTGTTTGCCAGTCAACGTATCCGCTTTGAGTAAATTTGCAAAACTGCCTTCATAGACAATTTCTCCGCCATGCGTTCCAGCATGCGGACCAATATCCACAACATGGTCGGCGGCTTTGATTACATCGGGATCATGCTCCACGACGATGACTGTATTGCCTTTGTCGCGCAGTCGTTGCAACAGCTCATTCATGCGATGCACGTCTCTTGGGTGTAAGCCAATGCTTGGTTCATCGAAGATATAAATCACATCGGTCAAACTGCTTCCCAAATGTTTGACGATCTTCACGCGTTGCGATTCCCCACCCGACAAGGTGTCCGTTTCGCGGCTGAGGGTGAGATATTCAAGTCCAATATCCACGAGATGTCCCAACCGTTCAACCAATCCTTTGACAATGGATTGCGCGGCGGGTTCTTTGAACGCTTTGACGACTTTGATCAACTCTACAATTTCCATGGAAGTTAAATCCGCAATGTTGTAACCATTGATTTTGCTCTTCAATGTCGCCTGACTCAGCCTTGCGCCTTTACAGAGATTACACGGACCCATCGTCATATACGGTTCCACTTGCTTTTGCGTCCGTTCGGACATGGTTTTCAAATCGCGCTTGATATATTTATTCGTAAAGCGGGTGACGATGCCCTCATAAGTCATATTGAAATCTTTTGCGCCAACTTTTGTCTTAATCTTTATCGGCTCGCTGTGCAACAAATCGTCCATTTCCTTTTTTGTGTACTTGGACAATTTCTTGTCAGGGTCGAACAAACCTGTGCTGATGATTTGACCCCAATACCAGCCATTCACCGCATAATCGGAAAATAAAATTGCGCCTTCATTCAACGATTTGGATGTGTCTAAAAATTTATCCAAGTCCACATCCAGTTTGCGACCCAAGCCGTTACATTCGGGGCACATCCCTTTTGGGTCGTTGAACCCAAACAGATTGGCAGAACCTACATGCGGTTTGCCGAGTCGAGAAAACAGTAGGCGCAGAAGCGTGTTGATGTCGGTGATCGTGCCGACGGTCGAGTGAGAACCGCCGCCCATTCGCTTTTGGTCCACCACAATGGACATGCTCAGGTTTTCAATCGAGTCTGCGTCGGGCTGTCCGTACTTTGGCAGAAAATTCCGCACAAACATGCTGAAGTTTTCGTTCATCAATCTTTGCGATTCGGTCGCGATCGTATCGAACACAATGGACGATTTCCCCGAACCCGATACGCCTGTAAAGATCGTGATCTTGCGTTTGGGGATGCGCAATGAAACATTCTTCAAATTATTTTCGCGCGCGCCGCGAATTTCGATATATTCCTGTGGCATTCTCTCTCCTCAATTATTTGTCAATCAATTTCACCAATTGCCTCACAACCTTTTTCAACTCCGCCTTGTTGATTTGCACATCGTTCCTGTCCGCAAAATAAGTCATGCGCCTGTCTTTGTAATCGCCTTCTAATAATTTGCTTTTTACCTGGGGAATCTTCGGGTTATGAAAAACAAGATGGATTCGTTTTGTATCGCGCAAATTAAACGTCACCAGATATTCGCCTTTGTAATTGAATGACGGCGCTTTCCATTTGACTTCTTCATTGATGTCTTTATGTACACTTTTGATGATAACCCGCACCGCTTCAATCTCCGCTTTGAGCGGGTGACGCAGTCCCCGAAGGAATTCGTCCACTGCATCCGTGCGGCTGATGGGTGAGCCTTTCTTCTTCAACGTCTCTCCCACTTTGGCTGGTTTAAAAGATAACCCGTTTGCCTTCAATGTTTCTTTTAAAATTCGCACAGCCTTTGGACCGACTCCATGCAATTGAGCCAATTCCGCTTCGGAGAGTTTGGTCAACTGTTTGAGCGTTGTGTAGCCTTCATGAGTCAATGCGCGCATGGCGGGCGCGCCGATGTTGGGGATGTCGGATTGTGGAGGTTTGGTGGGCATGGATGTTCCTTTATCGTCATTGCGAGGAGGGCGCTAGCCCGACGAAGCAATCTCCGTCACCGTGGTGGAGATTGCTTCGCTCCCTTTGGTCGCTCGCAATGACGGGATGGTACTTACGCCAACTCACCATCAGGCAACACAGACGACTCGCTTTTGCCGTTCATGTACCTGTCAGACAGCAACTTGAAATATTTTGTGTTCATCGCAATGACGGTGAGAATTAAACCAATGATACCCGTCACGGTAAACACCAAGGCAATTCCGCGCGCGGGACCTGTGCCGAACCAAGAGCCTATCAAGCCGACGCCCGCGCCTGTGGTCATAAAAGGGATGAAAAAGGTCTCAGCAACGGGACCAATTAGAAAGGTCGTAAGAGGCGAAGCGGATTGTTCCACGCTGTGGGCGAATCCGAAGACTCGTCCCTGTCGTTCAAACGGAACCACTTTCTGAAGAATCGTCTGCTCGGCGGCTTCGATGAAAGGTACAACGCTGATGTACACGAACATGCCAACCGAAAGCAAGATGATAGACGGTTGAATAGTAAAGACAGCAGAAATGATCCAGATAATAATGTTCGCCGCAAACATGGCAACCAGTGGATTTTTTCCTAAACCATATTTTGCAATGACCATGCCGCCGACGATAAATCCGCAACTGATGACTGCAAATAACAAACCCCATGTTTGCACCGAAACCATGGATAAGCCGTACGCATCCATGAGACCCATGAACGCGCCGCCTAAAAAGTTATTGATGGTCGTGAACAGGATCATCGCCATCAAACCAGGGATTGCCGCGACCACCGCATATGTGCCGCGTAGATCCACTTTGGGTTGTTGCTCGAGATGAACAATTTCTTTTTCGGGAATCTGCAAAGACCACATGTGAACAATGGAAAGAGTCATCATCACGATTCCGAGGATCAAAACATAGAACATGCCGCCCGCGCCAACCAACAAACCGCTGATGGCGGAACAAATGAGGAAGGCGATGCCGAATGCCGTACCGACGAGCCCATTGGCTTTGGCGCGGTCATCTTCGGGGATCAAAATGGTGACGAGGGTTGGCACCGCAATCGAGCGAATGTTACCTGCGATCACGCCAATCAAAAGAAGCACATTGAAAGCCCAGAGCGTTACGCTTGTCGGGTTTTTCCATGTTTCGGCTGGAAGCGCAAGATAAATTCCAAAACCGATGATGTAAATACATAATGAAATCACGCCCGAAAGAATCATCACATTCTTTTTCTTGTTATGGTCAACAAGGCTTCCAAACCAAATGCCCAACCCTGCGGTGAACACAAGGAAAATACCTGAAATGATCGAAGTGGCTGTGACAGATCTGGTTTCAAGGTAAACGAAGAACACCATCGCAAACCAAACGGTCATGTTGGTGACGTTGGCAATAACAGTGTTTGCCAAGATTTGATAAAAAGTTTTCACGAGTTTTTCCTCTATTTGACCTCTTGTGTAAGAATTGGTAGGGCGGGTTTTCAACCCGCCCTACATCAATATTCAAGAAGGCGTCAGGCTAAAAGCCTGACCTACGATTGGCTTTTGCAAGAGATCTATTTCGCAATCTCCCAGATGTGTCCACTGGGGTCCATAAAACTGGCGGTGCGCGGACCCCACGGGCGATCCATCGGACCGTTCAGCAGTTTCACGCCGCGCGATTCAAGTTCCTTGCACACCGCATCCACATCCTCAACCTCAATGGTAAACACAAAGCGCGAACCCGACTCACGGCTTGCGACTTTAGCCGGCTCGATGAGTTCTTTCGCCTCTGTCGCTTTCAACAAATTGACGAGCGTGTTTCCAAACTTAAACACGCACGAATCTTTATCTTCAAACAGCACTGGCAAACCGAAGGCTTGCAAATAGAATCCTTTTGCTGCAGGCAAGTCTTCAACAAACAACGTGATGGCGGTGATTTCCTTTACCCACGAGGTAGTTGTATCCATGATCGAAACTCCTTATTGATTTAATTCATTCGAAATAGATAAGTTAGTCATATTTCGATAAAAAGTTTTTATGTTTTCCTCTTCATGGAAAACATACAGACAATACCCCACAAGCGAAGTATGATTTTAGAATATTTGTTCTGTTTTGTCAAGCAAAATAAATACAAAAAAACATAGCCACAAAAGTTTTAACAACCTTTATGACTATGCTTTTTTCTTGAGATAATAATTCTCAACTCATCGCTTTCTTCACCAGTGCAACGATTTTCTTCTCTTCCGCATCACTTAACTTAATCAAAGCAAAGCCAGCCGCCCACATATTGCCATCATCCAAATTCGCCGAATCAGTCAGACCAAACGTGCAATATCTCGAGCCATACTTGCTCCCTGCTTGAAAGAAGCATACAACCTTGCCATCTGCGTTGGCATACGCGGGCATCCCATACCAAGTTTTTGGTATGAGTGCGGGTGCGGATACTTTAACGATCTCGTGGATCTTTTTCGCCATCGCTCGTTCGCTTTCTTTCATCGCGGCATGAGCCGCCAATACGGCTTTTTCGCCTGCCGCCCGATCCTTGCCCGCGCGCTCCTCCGCTCTTAACTCTTTGGCGCGTTCTTTCATCGCGGCTTTTTCTTCATCCGACCATACATTGGTCTTCGCGGCAACTTTCTTTGGACTCATCGTAATCTCCTTGTTTGAGTGTCGTCTTGAACCCTTGCGTCAAAACGAATTTAGTTATATAATTAAGATACTTTACAATCAAGATAATGTCAAGGGTATCACTATGACCAACTCCAAAACCGAATTGAAACAACGCGCCCTCGCCGCAGTGCGAGATTATGGCGTGCACCTCACACTCTTCCGCAACGCCGTCAGTGAATGGGCAGGCGTCAACGTCACCGATACGGAATGTCTGCGCCTCCTCTTCCTCAAAGGCACCGCCTCCCCATCCGAACTTGCCAGGCACACAGGTCTCACCTCTGGCGCCACGACCGCCATGTTGGATAGACTCGAAAAGGCGGGCATGATCGAACGGAAGCCGAATCCCAATGACAGGCGCGGGACTCTCGTCGCCCCCGCCGAATCGAGCGCCGAAAAAGCCGCCTCGTGGTTTGAATCCGCGAGAACGGCGCAAGATAAATTAATTTCAAGTTATTCTGAAAACGAACTTGAAATTATTTCCGATATTTTTGAACGATTTACAAAACTATGGGATGACGAGCGCGCGAAATTGAAAGGATGAAATGCTCGACTACTCGTACCGCAAAGTTCATGTTGCGCTTCCTCAGTTCGATAGTTTCCTCATTCGTATGGTGATCCGCTTACATTGATTCGCGAAGTATCTCCCGCGCGCGCGGATGCTCCGCGTACACGCCGCGATAGGATTCGGGCAGGAGCGCGGCAATCTGACACATAATCTCATCTGTGGCGTTTTGTAACGCAACATCCCGGTCTTTGTTCGGCAAGGGAGGAATAATGAATGGCTTGCCGCCGGTCAACGTGATGCGCGACTTTCGCAGGCGTTTAAGGTTACTGACGACAAGTTTGTCCTCTGTGCCTGTGATCCCCACAGGCACAACTGGGAATCCCGAACGCGCCGCCAAATAGGCGACACCCGGCTTGCCTGCGATTAGAGCGCCGGTAGGCGAACGCGTCCCTTCGGGGGCGATGATCAGGCACTTGCCTTGCTCCATAAGCGCGATCATTTTGCGAATCGCTTTCAGGTCCGGGTTGAAGCGGTCAACGAATATCATGTTCAATGGACCGCTGAGCGCGCGAATCCACCCGACCTTTTCCCATTTTTCCGCCACAGGGATGAATAAGTCCGTACGGTCGATGCCGAAGTAGACCAACACCAGATCGAGGAAGCCGATGTGATTCGCCGCAAGGATCATCCCGCCGGTGAGCGGCACGTATTGCTTGCCGCGAATATCGAAACGGCAGATCAGGTTGAGCGCCAGGCGGATAAGCAATCTAAGCAGACGCAGTATCATGATGATTCACAAGTTCCAGCAAGCGTGGATGGTTCGCATAAAAGCCGCGGTACGACTCGGGGAGCATCGCGCCGATCTGGCACATGATCTCATCGGTTGCTTCGCGCAGGGCTTGCTCGCGTCCCTTTCCTTTGGGGATTTCGATGCGGATTGGGTCGCCAACTTTAACGACGATCTTCGTCCGCCGGAATCGCTTCAGATTTTCCAGAACGACGCGGTCTTCTGTCCCGGTCGCGGCGACAGGCAGGATGGGGAATCCGCTCTTGCTGGCGAGGAACGCCACGCCGAGTTTTGCCTCTTGCAATGCTTCGGTCTTTGAGCGCGTACCCTCCGGCGCAATGACGAGCAAACCGCCCTTTTCCATACGCGCTAGAATCTCGCGCAATGCGGAAAAATCCGCCTCGAAGCGATTAAGCCAGATGGCGTTCGCGGCGCGCCCGATAAGACCGAACAACCAATGGTTCTTGTACTTCTCAGCCACCGGCATGATGATATCTTCGCGGTTCACCACGCAAAGCATGGCGGCGGTATCCAGCCTGCCAAGGTGGTTCGACGCTCCGATCAGGTTACCGGGCGGCATTTTTTCCAGCCCGTGTACTTCGATGTCGGCGATCAAGTTCATGATGAAGCGGATGATGGAACGGATCAGTCTGAATTTCATGCGCTAATTTTACAACAAGCAAGGCAGTCTGGTGGAAAAACGGACATTGTAAGAGTTACACCGATCGGACTCCGCCCGAAACAAGCAAAGATGCTGATTTGCGTAGTTCAATTTTCGTAGCCGCGAATGTGCGCGAAAAACATGACTCACCCCGAATTTAATCTTTCGAGATTTTAGCCGCGGATACTTCGACAGGCTCAGCACAAGTTTCACGAATTTACACGACAAAAGCCGACCAAGTTGAAACTGGTCGGCTTTTGTCTTTCCCGATTTGGAACAGAAAATTAAAATCCGCGACAATCCATGTAATCTGTGGCTGATTCCTTAATTCACCTTATGCGCTGTTCCGTGCCGCAAAGTTCACTTTGCCGCCCCAGGCTGAGAAAAAACAGGCGAATGGCAAGATCAATCTTGCCGTACTGCGTAAGGTGAGTAATTAAGCTCGAGGAGAATCACAATTACAGAGATGTATGGGACAGGTTATCGCCACAAATAATCGTTCGAACTCTTTTTTCGCGCCGTTTTTTCCGAGCCGTACTTTTCAAACATACGCTGAAAGACCAGCATATCGTTCGGCGAAATATTGACGATCTCAAACCCCACGTTGAACGTGTTCGGGTCCACATAATCGGGACGCGCCCACTTACTCCGCGCGATGAACACCATCGTCTCCTTTTCGGAAATGTCGGGCGTCAGGTCGATCAACATGTGAAAATCCTTGCCCGGTGGAATATTCTTCGGCGAATCAAGTTTGAACCCGCCCGAACTGATATCCGAAAGATAGCCGATGGTCTGCTTTGTGGATTCGTCTTTGACCTGCATATAATAGGTAAAATCGCGGCGGTCGATCTTTCTCTTATCTGACATTCTTACTCCTTCTTTCCTTGCAGTATAAATCTGCCTCGAAGTTATGTCAAAAATAAAAATGTGTTTGTAACGCAGACAAAGCCATATCTGGTGGCAATGAAAACCGTGCTCCAACCTGTGGTTGTTAACCCGATCTCAAAATGTGCGTGAGCACCGTCGCGCCCGAGCCGCCGATATTTTGCGCCATGCCGATTCTCGCGCCGTCCACTTGAGTGACGCCGCACTCGCCGCGCAATTGCTGGACAACTTCGACGATCTGATAGATTCCCGTCGCGCCGACAGGATGCCCGCGCGCTTTGAGTCCCCCACGCGTGCAGACGGGTCTTTCGCCTTTCGGGCTGATTCGCCCATCCAAGCCGAGTCGCACCCCCTGCCCTCTCTCCGCAAACCCACACGCTTCGAGCGACAACGCCGCCATGATCGAAAACGCGTCGTGCAATTCAAACACGTCAATATCATTGGGCGAAACGTTTGCCATCTCATACGCGCGTTTGGATGATTCATACGCGGCGGATAAAAACAGCGGGTCTTTGCGCGAATGTACCGCGATGGTATCCGTTGACGAGGCGGAACCCGCGATCGTTATCTTCGGCTTCCCATTCAGCGACACAACTTTCTCCGCAGGGACGATCACCACAGCCGCCGCGCCATCGCCGATGGGGGATGCGTCAAGCAAATTGATCGGCGTTGCGATCATGCTCGACCTCTCGAATTTTTCCACGCTGATCTTTTCGTGCAATCGCGCAAACGGGTTGTGCATGGCATTCGCGTGCGCGTTGATCGAGAACGGCGCGAAATCTTCATGCTTCCAGCCGAACTCGTGCATGTAACGCCGCATGATGAGCGCGTTCAACCCCACGAAGGAGATGCCCTGTTCCAATTCGTAGTCCGCGTCGGCGGCGGTGGCAAGCGCGGAGGTGACGTCGCGCCCCGCTTTGTCGGTCATCTTTTCGACGCCGACCACAAGGGCCGAGTTCGCGTCGCCTGCCGAAACAGCCATCAGGGCAGAACGAAGCGCCGCCGCTCCCGAGGCGCACGCGGCTTCCGCTTTCACCGCTTCCTGTTTCCACAGCCCGATCCAATCCGAAAAGAACGCGCCGAGTTGATTTTGCGCGCTGATGGAGGCGGAGAGCATGTTGCCGACGAAGAGCGCGTCCACTTTTTCGACGCCCGCATCTTGCATGGCGGCGAACGCGGCTTCTCCGCCGATCTCGCGCAGGGATTTGTCCCAATGTTCGCCGATGTTCGTTTGTCCGATTCCTAAAATTGCCACTGGTCGCATGTTCGCCTCAGATGATTTATACTCGAAGTGAAATATTATTTGCCACAGAGATCACAGAGACCTTTGAGAAAATCTCTTTTTTTCTCTGTGGACTCTGTGGCGATGCAATAATTGTAATCGGAGCGACTCTCACTTGCTATCAAAAATGACGCGCGCGGCTTGGAACCAAAACTTGTTGCTTTCGCTTGAGGAATTTGGGGAGGAGGGGCGGATCGCCGCGTCGTATTTGCGGGCGCGGAAAACGTATATCGGTTTTTGGAAGGCGCGGAAACACGTCGGCGCGTTTTGGACGCCGCTGAGGACCATTCATTTGAACACGGAATATTATTCGCTGGCGACCAATCCCGCCGACCCACGAACGTTGACGTTGTTGATTCATGAGGTGAAGCATTTGCAACAGGGACTCGTCACTGCGCTTTCGGTGTACGGCGAGTTGGAGGCATGGCAGTTGCAGTTCAGGTTGTATCACCAAAAAACGGATGCTAAGATGCACCCCGTGATTGAAAAACTTTTGTCTCTTCCCTTGAGTTGGGATCGCGCCGTGTTGAAGCAGGCGCAAGTTTTGATGCAAGACTTCGCAGGCAAAGGCTATCGCGCGGACTTGCTTCCGCTGTATCCGCTCGGAAAAGAGATTCGTTATCGGTTGTTTGGAAAAATTCCATGATTGCCAACCGTCATTGCGAGGAGGGTTGAGATGCGACAGCATCGAAATCCCGACGAAGCAATCTCCGTCACGTCTTGCGATGCCCGATGATCACGGAGATTGCTTCATGGCGCTTCGCGCCACTCGCAATGACGGACTTTGAGGTGTTTTGACATGAATTTACGCGCAGACATTCTTTCATTGTTACATGGAAATAAACTCCCCTCGCCTCCCGCGTTCAGCGGGTTGATTCATGTCACGGCTGAGGGACTCCAAAGCGAGGGGCTGTCATTGCATGAAGTTCATCACGATGCGAAGAAGATGGCAAAAGCCTCGGCGAGTACCTTCAAGTTGACGGGGATGCCTTCCGCAACTTTGCCGCTTGATCTGTGCGCTCCTGCCGAAGCGCTTGGCGCAGAGTTGAATTATGAAGGGGAGGGGTTTCCGCAGGTGATGAGGGCGGTGGTGGAAAGCGCAAAAGTAATTGGGGAATTGGTAAATAGTAATTTGAGACTGGGGACTGGCGGTGGTCGAGTAGCCCCGAATGATTTTAGAGGGGCGTATCGAGACCAGAGACTAGAGACTGGGAGACTCGAGATTGTTTGTGAGGCGATTCGGTTGGTGAGGGAGGATATTGAAAATGAAGTGGTGATTTCGGGAATGATCCCCGGTCCGTACACGTTGTTGTTGTATTTGTGTGACCTGAAGAATTTATTTATCGAAATGAAGAAGGAGCCGCAAGTTGTTCTCGATGCCCTCTTTCATCTTTCCTCTTTCCTTGCAAAGATCGGCAACGCGTATCGAGACTCAGGCGTAGACTTTATCACCATCCACGAGATGGGCGGTTCGCCCGGATTCATCGGACCAGCGAAGTTCGAACAGTTCGTCTTGCCCGCGTTGAGGGAGTTGCACGCGAGTCTGCCGAGTCCGCGCGTGTTGTCGGTGTGTGGGAATACGAACAAGTCTGCCGCGGCGTTGGCTGAATCAGGCGCGGACGCGGTCTCGGTGGATCAGGTCAACGATCTCGCCGCGTCGCGTGAAATATTGAAAGATACGTTGCTGTTTGGGAATCTTGATCCTGTGGCGACGCTGTGGAAGGGCGATGAGGCTGAGGTGGTCGAGTCAACTCGAAGGGCGAAAGAGGCGGGCGTGGATGCCGTCTGGCCCGGGTGCGACCTGGTCCCATCCACGCCGATACGAAATTTGAAAGCGATGATGATGTAGGAAGAACGTCCCGCAGGTTTGATTTGCAGACTGTGATTCTTGAGGAATCCTGCGGGACGGTTTTCTTGGGATGGTTTTCTGCATTGACTTTCATTTTGGCGGGTTGTATCATCCGTACGTTGTCAAACCATTGACTGAGGAGTTATGGAATGGCGCGGAAGTCGCCTGTGAAAAAAGCCAAAAAACTACAGCGAGGTAGCAAGCCTGCAAAGCAGGCTTTGAAGGCTGTTGGGGCGAAGCGATCAATAAAACGGCAGACCAGGGCGGCAATTGGCGCGGCGCTAACTATCGAACTGCAACTTGCACAGCGTGAAGCCGAACTAGCCATTATCAACAGCGTGCAGGCGGGTCTGGCTGCCAAAATGGATATACAGGGCATCTACGATCTGGTTGGCGACAAGATGCGCGAGATTTTCAGTGAAGTGAAAGGTGTATTGATCTTCACGTATGATCGTCAAGCGCAGTTGGCGCAGGTTCGTTATGGCATGGAGGGAATTCGCGCCTATGATCTCACGCAGATACAGGATAAAAGATTCTTCGAGTACTTTGAAGAAACAAAACAAACACTCCTGATCAATCAAAACCTAACGGAAGCCGCCGCCAAATACGGCATTTATGATTTAGATCAGTATGGTTCCCAGGAAACACCCCACACCTTTGACGCTGAAGGATCGGCGCTTTTTGTGCCGCTTCTCGTGGGGTCGGAGGTCAAAGGGTTCTTTTCGCTTCAAGATTCAAAACGCGAAAACGCTTTTAGCGATGGCGATGTTCGATTGCTCGAAACCCTTGCCAATTCGATGAGCGTCGCGCTCGAAAATGCGCGTCTCTTCGATGAGACCCAGCGTCTGCTCAAAGAGACCGAATCGCGCAACGCCGAACTTGCCATCATCAACTCGGTGCAGAACGGGCTGGCATCCGAACTGGATATTGATGCGATCATCCACTTGATCGGGGATGAGATCCGAACGATCTTTAGCGGCGCCGACGTGGAGATCTCGCTCTATGATTCCGCCACGCGCATGATTTCTTTTCCCTACTGGTGGTCTGCAAAAGATGGAATGATTCCAGAAGAACCGCTCCCATTAGGGCTGGGTCTGCATTCCAAGTTGATCGAATCGCAAAAACCGCTTTTACTCCGGTCTCCGCAGGAAATTTCCGCTCAAGGTCCGGTGATGCCCGAGGGGGTGGCGTTGAGAAAATCCTTCCTCGGTATGCCCATCATCTCAGGGAAAAATGTTGTCGGCGCGCTCACCCTTCACGACGCGTTTATTGAAAATCGTTTTACCGATGCCGATATGCGTTTATTGGAGACCCTCGCAAACAGCATGAGTGTCGCCCTCGAAAACGCGCGTCTCTTCGATGAAACCCAGCGCTTACTTAAAGAGACCGAACAACGCGCCGCCGAACTTGCCACCGTCAACACCGTAAGCAACGCGCTGGCAGGCGAACTCAACCTGGATGCGTTGATCGAGCTGGCTGGCGAGCAGATCCGCGCCACGTTTCGGGCGGATATTGCCTACGTGGCATTGCTGGATGAAAAGAATCAAATGGTCAACTTCCCCTACACATTTGGGGAGGATCTCCGCGCGCTCAACTATGGGGATGGGATCACAAGCCGCATCATCCAGACGGGGAAGCCGATTCTCATCAACGAAGAGTTGGATCGCCAGACGAGGGAGTTAAGCGGGAGAGTCATCGGGCGGCGGTCTCTGTCCTATTTGGGCGTGCCAATTTTCGTCGGCGGGCGAAGCGTGGGCGTCGTCAGTGTGCAAAGCGCCACAGAGGAGGGCCGCTTCTCTGAAAGCGACCAGCGATTGCTAGGCACCATTGCGGCGAACATCGGCGTGGCTCTGCAAAACGCGCGGCTGTTCGACGATGCTCAGCGAAGCAACCGCGAGATCATCGAGAATCTCGAACAACAAACAGCAACCAGCGAGATTTTGCGCGTGATCGCCGAATCGCCAACGGATATTCAACCTGTGATGGAGGTGATCGCCAACAATGCGCGTTGGCTGTGCGATTCGACATTGTCGGCTGTCTATCGCACCGATGGGCAGACGGTCTATGAAGTGGCGATCAGCGATGTGTCAGCTGAAATGCTCGAGGCCACGCAGGAAGTCTCCGGGCAATCGTACCCTGCCCATCTAGATTGGAACATCAGCCTATCCTCCCGCGCTATTCTCAGCCGCTCAGTCATCCATATACCGGACCTGGTCAACTCTCCTGATCTGCCTGTCATCACGCGCCGCTATGTGGAATCGAAAATTCTCACCAGCGTATTATTTGTCCCAATGATCCGCGAAGGCGAGGCGATTGGGTGCATTGGCGTTGGGAAACGCGACGCTACGCCCTTCACGGAGAAACAGACCGCTCTCTTGAAGACCTTTGCTTCGCAGGCGGTGATCGCTATCGAAAACGTGCGGCTGTTCAATGAACTGCAAGACCGCAACTTAAAAATCTCTGAAAACTTGAAACGCCAGACCGCTACCAGCGAAGTGTTGAGTGTGATTGCCGGGTCGCCCATGGATGTTCAGCCGGTCTTCGATGCGATCATCGAGCGGGCGGTCAAACTCTGTCGCGGGAACGGCGGTTACATTGCCCGCGTGGCAGACGGGATGATTCACTTTGCCGCGGGGCATAATCAAATCAAGCCTGTTTCAGCGCAGGAAATTCTCGACGGTTTCCCCATCAAGTTGGAAGGTCATGAAGAGCCAAGCACCCTGTTGAACATCATCAAGGATCGAATCACGCTTCACGTGGAGGATTTGAGGAACGACCCGCGTGTGACGCCCAAGAACCGGGAGGATGCCGCGCGTTGGGGACTTGGCAGCACGTTGTGGGTGCCTCTCTTGAAGGATGATAAGGGTATCGGCGCGATCGTCGTCGGCAGGGATGAAGTCCGCCCATTTAGCGATGATGAAATCTCCCTCGTCAAAACGTTTGCCAGCCAGGCAGTGATCGCCATCGAGAATGTGCGCTTGTTCACAGAGACCCAGCGCCTGCTGAAAGAGACCGAACAACGCGCCGCCGAACTCGCCATCCTCAACAGCGTGGGCGACGCGATGGGAAAAACATTCGATTTGAAATCGGTGGCGCATATCGTCGGCGAAAAAGTGCGCGGCATCTTCAGGGCGGAGGTGGTGGATATTTTGCTCTTCAACCCCGATACGCGGATGGTTAGCCTGGTGTATAGCTTTTGCGACGATGAGTATTACGAGAATGAACCGCCCTGGGAACTGGGGGAAGGTTTGACATCGAAGATCATCCTTACGCGCCAGCCGTTGTTGCTTCATACCGCCGCTGAAATGGACGAGCAGGGCGCCGCGGCATACGTCACTGCGCCGGCGGGAGAACGCGACCCCGAATCCTACATGGGCGTGCCGATCCTCGTCGGCGACAAGGTGCTGGGCGTTGTAGATGTGCAGAGTTACCGCCCGGATGCGTTCACCGAAGATAACGTGCGTTTGCTTTCCACGCTGGCGTCCAACATGGGCGTTGCCATCGAGAACGCGCGCCTCTTCGATGAGGCGCAGGAAGCGCGCGCCGCCGCCGAGCAAGCCAACGAAGCCAAGAGTTCGTTCCTCGCCACCATGAGCCATGAGATCCGCACCCCGATGAACGCGGTGATCGGCATGAGCGGTTTGTTGCTCGATACAAAGCTCGATCACGAGCAAAAGGATTATGCCGAAACGATTCGCAATTCTGGCGATGCCCTTCTGACCATCATCAACGACATTCTGGATTTCAGCAAGATCGAAGCCGGGCGCATGGATATCGAAAGTCGTCCGTTCGACCTGCGCGAGTGCGTCGAATCCGCGCTGGATCTGGTCTCTGTGCGCGCCGTGGAAAAGGGGCTCGACATTGCCTATCTCATGGATGACAACACGCCCTCCGCGATCGTTGGCGATGAGACGCGCCTGCGCCAGATCTTGCTCAACCTGTTCAGCAATGCGGTGAAGTTTACGGAGCAAGGAGAGGTAGTTCTCACGGTGAGCGCAAACAAGGAAACAAGCACACAAGTAGACAGGTATACAAACAGGCAGGACGATACTCAACGTGTTTTACCTGTTTCCGTGTCTACGTGTGTGCTGAATTTCACTGTCCGCGATACCGGTATCGGGCTTTCCAAAGACGGTATAAGTCGCTTGTTCCAATCGTTCTCGCAAGCCGATTCTTCGACGACACGAAAATACGGCGGCACGGGGCTGGGTCTTGCCATCAGCAAACGCCTCGCCGAGATGATGGGCGGCACGATGTGGGTGGAAAGCGAGGGGGCAGGCAAAGGCTCCACGTTCGCTTTCACCATTCGCGGAGAGGTTGCGGAAATTCCCAAGGATGCCGAGCGCGAATATAACGGCGCGCAACCTGAATTGCAGGGCAAGCGCGCGCTTATTGTGGACGACAATGAAACGAACAGAAAAATCCTGCATGCGCAAACCTCCAAGTGGGGAATGATTTCGCGCGAAACCGGGTTTTCAGTTGAAGCCTTGCAATGGCTGCGGGAAGGCGCGGTATTCGATCTAATCATTCTGGACATGCGCATGCCCGATGTGGACGGCGTCGAACTGGCGAAGCGCATCCGCCTCACTGGCGCAAAAACTCCCATGGTGTTGTTCAGCTCGCTCGGTCGGCGTGAAGCGGGGGTGGATGAAAGTCTGTTCGCGGCATACCTGACCAAGCCGATCAAACAATCCCAATTATTCGATACGCTCGTCGGTGTTTTTGTGGATGCCAAACCGCGCGAGCAAAAGACGATCACCGGGCGCTTCAAACTCGACCTTGATTTTGCCTCGCGCAACCCGTTGAAGATCCTGCTGGCTGAAGACAACGCCGTGAACCAAAAGCTGGCATTGCGCCTGCTCGAGCAAATGGGCTATCGCGCCGATGTGGCGTCGAACGGGTTAGAAGCAGTAGAGTCTGTGGCGCGCCAGAAGTACGATGTGATCCTCATGGATGTGCAGATGCCCGAAATGGACGGCTTGGAAGCGACGCGTCAGATCGTGACGAATTGGTCGCACAACCATCCGCGCATCATTGGTTTGACGGCGAACGCCCTCGAAGGCGACCGCGAGATGTGTCTTGCCGCTGGCATGGCAGATTACATCTCGAAACCCATTCGCGTGGAGGAACTGGTCGCCGCGTTGGAGAGGGCAGGGGCAGAACACGGAACGCGGACTTGAGTCCGCGCTGGGCATGAACAAAAGCAGGCTGATGAACTTTAAAAATGATCGAGTAATTTGTGTAGGGCGCGCGCCATAGGCGTCTTACGCGCCTGTTGGCGTTAGAGAACGCCAACTACACGCGATTACGATATTTATTTGTTAATTTCCATAAGCCTGCGATCCGCGAACAAAGAGGAGTAATGCAATGGCAGTAAAAAAATCAAGCAAGACGAAGAAGCCCAGAAAGAGCAAAGAAACTCCACCGGCGCAGGAGCAAGCCGCGCCCAGCGGCTGGATGGCGCATCCAATTTTTGGAATCGCAAACCCGCGCCCTGAAAAGCGCCGTATGCCCTGGTTCGGCTGGCTGGGCTTGGCGATCATGGTCCTCGCTGAGATATTTCTCACACCGGGCGATCATCCACTCGCGCTGGCGTTCACGCCCATTATGTGGAGCGGCTACATCCTGTTCGTGGATGGCTGGATCTGGCAGCGTCACGGCGATTCGTATTTCATCGAGCGGCGGCGCGAATTCCCCATGCTGTTTTTGATCTCGATCCTGCTATGGTCGATGTTCGAAGTGATCAACTTCAAAACGAGGACCTGGCATTACGACAATATTCCCTCCGTGGGAATGCGGGAATTCCTCGGCGCGTGGGCATACGGGACGATCATCCCCGCCTTGTTCCGCACGTGGGATTTTTTCGCCACCTTGAAGATGTTCGAGAAAGCGCCCGCTCATCATGTCAAAGTGACGCCTTTCAAGTTGGCGTTTTCTTTTATTTTCGGGGTCGCCTGCATCGGCATCCCGTTGTTGATGTCTGACTATTGGGCAAATTTCCTCATCCCGTGCATCTGGCTGGGATTTATCTTCCTTGTCGAACCCATCAATTACCTTCTCAATATTCCGCGCATTTCCATTTTTCGCCAGTTGGAAATGGGGAACTCCAAATCGCTTTGGCAGTTGCTCGTGGCAGGCTTGTTTTGCGGCGTGATCTGGGAATCGTTTAACGCCGAGGCGGTGCGGGCGGGCGGGTTGGTTTGGATCTACACCCTCAATCAATTCTGGGTCAACCTGGGTTTTGGGATCTACCCGATCCGGAACGATTCCATGCCGCTGATGGGTTTCGGCGGATATCCTCCATTCATCTGGGAGAATTTTGTCATGTATGAGCTGATCAAATATGCCATGCAAGGCAACAAGATGTGGAAGACCCCCGGTCAACCTCATCAAGACGATGGGTTGCCGACGGAGTAAAAAGATAAAACATCTTGGATCATGACCGTTGAATAACAATGTTCAAAAGGTGATCAATGGACGAGTTCGCTGATTTTGCGATAAAGGAATCTCTCCATGTCAGCCCGCGCACAAGGGTCTATCGCGCCACGCGCCGTTCCGATGGCAAGCCGGTGGTGTTGAAGACTCTCCATGGCGCAAAGGTCACACCCGAACTTCTTGCGAGGTTCCGGCAGGAATACGAGATCAATGCCTTGCTCAACTCTGTTGCCGGTGTGATCGAAGCCCACGGATTCGATACTTCCGGGACCCCAACCATTGTTATGGAAGATATCGAGGGCGGCTCGTTGAGCCAACTATCCAAACCGCTCCGGGATTTGAACGTTTTTTTCAAGATCGCTATTGCCGTGGCAGATGCGCTTGGGCAGATTCACGCGCGCCAGATCATTCATAAAGATATCAACCCATCCAACATCATCTACAACCCGGATACGGGGAACGTAAAGATCATCGACTTCGGGCTTTCCACATTATTACCGCGCGAAACGGTTGCGCAAGTCAATGTCAACGTGCTGGAAGGGACCATTGCCTATATTTCGCCGGAACAAACCGGGCGCATCAACCGACCTGTGGATTACCGCACAGACCTATATTCTCTTGGCGTCACGTTGTACGAATTGCTGAACGGTGTTCGACCCTTTGAAGAAACAGACCCCCTCTCTCTTGTCCATAGCCATCTGGCAAAACAACCCACCCCGTTGAATGCCGTGAACCCTTCGATCCCGGCTCCGGTATCGGACGCGATCATGAAATTGCTGGCAAAGAACGCCGATGACCGGTATCAATCCGCGTTTGGGTTGAAGGCTGACCTGATCGAATGTCATCGTCAATGGCAGGCAGGCGGCGCGATTCATGAATTTCCTCTCGGGCAAAGAGACGTATCGGATCGTTTTCAGGTTTCGCAAACGTTGCATGGGCGGGAAGATGAATTACAACAACTGTTGACCGCATTCGAAAACGCAAGACTCGGTTCCGCTGAAGTGGTCTTGATTTCGGGCGAGGCAGGCATGGGTAAAACCAACCTGGTGAATGAACTACAAATACCCATTGCGCGCCGGAATGGCATATTCATTAGCGGCAAATACATTCATTCCACCAACCCCACGCCTTATTCGGGGCTGGTGGACGCCCTCCGCTCGCTCATTCGACAAACCCTCTCTGAAAGCGAGGAAAGCCTGGCTGTCACTCGCCAAAAGATCAATGAAGCCATCGGCGTAAACGGGCAGGTAATCATCAACCTGCTACCGGAGGCTGAGCGCATCCTCGGAACACAGCCGCTCTTGCAATCCCTTTCTCCCGAAGAGGAACAAAATCGATTCAACCTCACCCTGCAAAATTTTCTTGAATCGTTTTTGAATTCCGAACGCCCGCTGATCTTGTTTTTCGACGATATCCACTGGGCAGACGTGGCATCCAGTTCCTTCCTTCAACGCTTTGCGGCATCTCCCAACCTGCATCATGTGATGGTCATCGCCTCAATTCGCAACAGCGCGATCACATCGGATCACCCATTGCACGGACTCCTTCAAAAATTTATCGACGAAGGCAACACCGTCACTCGAATCGATCTCAACCCTCTGCGCGTCGATGAAGTGAACCGCCTGCTTGCTCAATCCATTCACCGCCCGTTGGACGAATCGTTGGCGCTTGCCGAAGTGATACAAACCAAGACAGGCGGCAATCCGTTTTTTATCAATGAGTTCTTGCGAGGCAGTCACAGCGACGGACTGATCCGATTCGATATGGAGCGCGGCGGCTGGGATTGGGACCTTCAAGGCATTCAAGCGCGGCAACTAACCGACAACGTCCTCGAAGTCATGGCGGAAAAAATCAATGAATTGCCTGATGATACGCGCCACATGTTGGAATTCGCCGCCTGTGTCGGATACGAATTCGACCTTTCCACCCTTGCCGCGCTTTCGTATCAACCCCAGCCTGAAACTGCCTCTGCCTTGCGACATTCCCTGCACTCCGGCGTGATCGTCCCCCTGACTCAAAATTATCTGATTGCCGAACAAGCCGAGACCGAAGCGGAAGTGCGATATGCCTTTGCTCATGCGGGCATCCAGCAGGGGATGTACGAAGCAATCCCGGAGGCGGAAAGAACGTCCATCCACTGGAGTATTGGGCAACGCCTGCTAAAACGCAGTTCTGAGGCAGAACGTGAACAGGCGGTCTTTGGGCTGGTGAACCAGCTTAACCTGGGTTCTGGGATGGCTGGCGCCAACGATGAGTATCTGGAATTGATCAGGCTTAATCTGCTGGCAGGGCAAAAGGCGCAATCAACCGCCGCTCATGATATTGCCTATCATTACCTGAAGACCGGAGTCGGCTTACTTGAAAAAATCCCAGCCCATTGGCGGGAACAATATTCGCTTGCCTTCAATTTACATGTTGCCTGCGCCGAAGCGGCCTATTTGATCGGTGATCTCGACGAAAAAAGCCGTCTCGTTGGCAACTTGCTTGACCACGCCAAGCCCGGACTCGACCAATCCCGCGCTCACGAGATCGATATGCACGCCTATCTTGCGCACGATGAACGGACCTCAGCCGTGCGCGCCGGGCTTGAAGCATTGCGATGCCTTGGGGTGATCCTTCCATGGAAGCCCAACACAGTTCAAATCTTATCTGCCTTGCTCAAAGTGCGCCTTCTTCTCGCGCGCAAATCGAAAGCCGATTTGCTTCAACTCCCCGTGCTGGACGATGAACGGGTCGAGCGGATTTTCTGGATCGTGCGTATTATCTTCTCCCCAGCGTATACGAACATCCCGACACTCCTCCCGTTGTTGTTCCTCAAAACTGTGGAACTCACCCTGAAGCACGGCAATGGTTCCATCTCCGGGTTTGCCTTTGTCGGGTATGGCTTTTTACTCACAGTGGCGCTGGGAGATATCAAGGGAGGAAGCGAGTTTGGCGCGATCGGTCTGCAACTTGCCGATGCGCTGGATGTGGAGAAAGAGCGATGCGCCGCAAAAGGGTTGCACGCCACCGTGCTTCAATTTTGGACGGAGCCTTTGCGGAACACTCTCAGCCTTCTTATGGATTCGTACCGGGCAAGCCTGAATCTGGTGGGGGATTATGCGCAAGCCAGCAACAGCGCGCTGATCTACGTCTATCACGCCTATTGGGCGGGCAATAAATTATATGAGCTGGAACAGGAAATGAGCGCTTATAGCGCCAGGATCAGGCAGATGCGCCAATCGTCGAACCTCAATCACGTTGGGTTTCACCATCAAGTGGTCTTGAACCTCATGGGCAAGTCGGCTGATCCGCGCAAAATTGTCGGCGCCGCCTATGATGCCGAGAACCAACTGCCCGAACAGGTCGCAAAGAACAATCGAAGCATCGTCATGAACATTTACATGTATACGATGTATCTGAATTTTCTGTTTGGAGATCATCGATCTGCGCTTGGAAATTCAGCCTCTTGCAAGGAGTACCTGGACGGCGGCGCGGGCGCGTATACATCGTTCATGTATCCGTTTATTGACTCTCTAGTGCGGCTTGCCTTGTGGAATGACGCTTCATCCGCTGAAAAGGCAAACTGGTTCAAGATCATTGCCGCGAATCAAAAGAACTCTAAAAAGTGGGCGACATTTGCCCCCGAAAATCACCAGCATAAATATTTGTTAGTGGAGGCGGAATTGGCGCGCGCGCGCGGCGAAACCGGCCGGGCGCGCGAACTGTACGATGAGTCCATTGCGCTGGCGAGGCAGAATTTATTTTTGAACGAGGAAGCGCTAGCGTGCGAGTTGGCGGGCAAGTTCCATCTTGAGCGCGGTTTGCGGGAACTGGCTGGTTATTACCTCGGTCAGGCGCATCGCGCATATCACGAGTGGGGCGCCTTTGCCATAGTGAACCGCCTCGAAGAAGCGTATCCGCAATTTTTTACGAAAACAGAACCCGGCATTACGCGCTCGTCCTCGGTGATTACCTCATCCACAAATACCGATGGCGCGACTGCCATTGATTTTGCCAGTCTGATGAAGGCAACGCAGGCGCTTTCCAGCGAGATCGTGCTGGAAAAATTGCTCGCTTCCCTGCTGGAAGCCGCGATTGAAAACGCCGGGGCAGAGAAAGGCTGGCTATTGCAAGAACAAGCGCCAATGTGGATGATCGAAGCGCAAGGAGTGAAAGGCAACGTCCGCGTGCTAACCGAGTCGCCTGCGTTTCCTCAAGATTTGCCCGCTTCCATCCTCAGCTATGTTGCCCGCACGCAAGAAACCGTTGTGCTCGATGATGCCGCGCAGAGCGGACAATTCGCGCGCGACCCTTACATCATCGCGAATCAACCAAAGTCGATCTTGTGCGTGCCGATGTTGAATCAGGGAAAATTATCGGGTCTGCTTTATCTTGAAAATAATCTGACGACGAACGCGTTCACCCCGGAACGCCTGGAGGTTCTCCGCGTGCTTGCCTCGCAAGCCGCGATCTCGTTCGATAACGCGCGGTTGTACGCCGGCCTCAGGCAGAATGAGGAGAAGTACCGCACCCTATTCGAGAACTCGCGCGACGCTATTTTTGTCATCACAGTTGGCGCCGAAATTGTGGATGTGAATCAGGCGACGCTCGATCTGTTCGGGTATACGCGCGACGAATTGCTGAAACTTGGGATGGCAGATATCGGCGTGACCGGGGAGCAGTTTGCCGGGTTTCAAAACCTGATCGACCGGCAGGGCTCGGTGCGCGACTTTGAGGTAAACCTGACGCGCAAAGACGGTATCGTGATGGAATGCCTGCTTACCGCCACACTGCGCCGCGATGATGATGGCGCGCCTATCTCATATCAAGGCATTTTGCGCGACATCACCGAGCGAAAACACGCGGCGCGAATGCTTGAAGAATACAGTCACAACCTCGAGCAAATGGTGGAAGACCGCACGGTTGAAGCGGATCGCGCCCGCCAGGAAGCCGAAGCCGCCAACGCGGCGAAATCCATTTTCCTCGCCAGCATGAGCCACGAGATCCGCACGCCGATGAACGGCATCATCGGCATGACCGGGCTGTTACTAGGCACCGACCTCACCAACCAGCAACGCGACTTTGCCGATGTGATTCGCGCCAGCGGCGAAACCCTGCTGACCATCATCAATGACATCCTCGATTTCAGCAAGATCGAATCGGGCAAAATGGAACTCGAGAGCCAACCGTTCAACCTGCGCGAATGTATCGACAGCGCGCTCGATCTCGTGGTTACCCGCGCGGCGGAACATCACCTCGACCTTGCCTGCATCATCGAAGACGATGTGCCGCAAGCGGTCTTTGGCGACGTGACACGCCTGCGACAAGTATTGTTAAACTTGCTGAGCAATGCGGTGAAGTTTACCGAGAGCGGGGAAGTAGTGGTGACTGTGAAGCTGGACAAAGAGTCAAGCGCGCCAGTAGACAGGCGCGCAAGTAGCGAGAGCCACGCAGAACAAGTATCGCCGGTTTCTGTGTCTACGAGCGAGCTCCAATTCGCCGTCCGCGATACAGGCATCGGCATTCCCAAAGATCGCATGAACCGTCTGTTCGAATCGTTCACGCAGGTGGATGCATCGACCACGCGCAAGTATGGCGGCACCGGGTTGGGGTTGGCGATCAGCCAGCGGTTGGTCGAATTGATGGGCGGGAGCGTGTGGGTCGAGAGTGAAGGTATCCCCGGCAAAGGCGCCACCTTTTACTTCACTGTCCATGCCGAACCGGCTGAGGTGATCCCCAGCGCGGCAAGCCCGCGCGAAGATCGGCATCTTCTGGAGGGGAAACGCGCGCTCATTGTGGACGATAACCTCACGAACCGGCGCATCCTCAAATTGCAGTTTGAAAAATGGGGCATGTTCGCGCAAGACGCCGAATTCCCGCGCGACGCGCTTGCCATCCTCGAACGCGGCGAATCGTTCGACCTGATCGTGCTGGACATGTTCATGCCCGAGATGGACGGCGCCATGCTCGCCCGTGAAATCCGCAAACGCAACGCTTCCATTCCGCTGCTTCTTTTTTCATCGATGGCGCAAAGTGAATTGGGGGAATACAGGACTTTGTTCAACGCCTTCCTCGCCAAACCGATCAAACCTTCGCTTCTTTTCGACGTGATGGCTGGTCTCTTTGACCCCAGCCGACTCGCCCCCGTCAGCGCCCCCAAAACCTCCGCCTTCGACGCGGAGATGGCGTCCCGGCATCCGTTGCGCATCCTCATTGCGGAGGATAATGCCGTCAATCAAAAACTCGCCATCCGCATGTTGGAGCAGATGGGCTATCGCGCCGACCTCGCCTCGAACGGACTCGAAGCCATCGAATCGATAACGCGCCAGCCCTACGACGTGATTCTCATGGATGTGCAAATGCCCGAAATGGACGGACTCGACGCCACGCGAAAGATCCGCGCAATGCAAACGGTTGTTCAACCTCGCATCGTTGCCATGACCGCCAATGCCATGCAAGGCGATCGTGAATTGTGCCTCGCCGCCGGCATGGACGATTACATCTCCAAGCCGATCCGCGCGAACGAACTTGTTGAGTCGTTGATGAGGGCGGGAAGAGACACATAGATGTGGAGACACGGAAAAAGATACCTGGCGGCGCGTAAATATGGGACTGGGTGAATATAGGCTCTCTGGAAATTGCCGTGATAAAAACCTTTGAACACGGATTTCACGGACAGACACGGGCAAAGCACGGATTTTTGAATTCTTTCTGTGAGATTCCGTGAAATCCGCGCTATCCGTGTACTGAATCACGGCAAGTCCTAAAGACCCTGAATATATTCCTTCCCGTGAACCTGTTTCCTTGTATACTTGTGTATGTGTAGACGCCCTTACTAAAGGAAACTAACCATGCCTGTCATTGACCGCACAACCTTCAACGAACTCAAGCAAATCTCCGGCGCGGAATTCATCAACGAATTGATCGACACGTTTCTGGACGATGCGCCACGCTTGTACGCGGAATTGAAATCTGGGCTGGCAGAGGGGAATGCCGATTCGTTCCGTCGCGCGGCGCACTCGTTGAAGTCTAATGCGGCGACGTTCGGCGCGGGTCGCCTGGCGGAGTTGGCGAAAGATCTGGAGGGGATCGGGCGGGAGAATCGGCTGGGGGATACGGGAGACAGGCTGAACGTCCTGAATGAAGCGCTGGTATCCGCTTGCGATGAACTGCGAGGGTTAAAGTCATGAACGCCACGCACGAACCTGGTCGCATGTTGATCGTGGACGATAATCGCGTCAACCGGCTATTGCTTACACACGCGCTCGAACAGAATGGGCATCACGTATCCACTGCCGAAAATGGCAAGATCGCCATGGAGATGTTGCGCGAAAAATCGTACGATGTGATCCTGTTGGATATCGATATGCCCGTGATGAATGGCTTCGAGGTGTTGGAAGCCCTGTTAAGCGACAACGAACTGCGCGACCTGCCGGTGGTGATGACTTCGGCTTCGGATGAACTTGACCGCGTGGTGAAGTGCATCGAAATGGGCGCGGAGGATTATCTCGTCAAGCCGTTGAACCCGATCCTTTTGCGGGCGCGCGTTAATGCCAGCCTCGAAAAGAAGCGACTGCGCGATCAACAGCGAAAACTGTTCCGCACGTTTGCCACACCCGAGGTGGCGGAACAACTCTTGCGCGAAGGGTTTTCGCTTGGCGGGAAATATGTGACGGCTTCGGTGATGTTCGCCGATATCCGTTCGTTCACCTCTCTCAGCGAAAAGCAGGAACCGACCGAAACCATCGAATTGCTCAATAATTATTTTGCGTTGATGTTCGACGCGATCACTGGTCACCATGGGACGGTGAATCAAATGGAAGGCGACGGTATGATGGCGATCTTCGGCGCGCCGGTTTTTCATGAGCGTCACCATGATCACGCAGTGCGCGCTTCCTTGGAAATGATCGACCTGCTGAATGTATTTAACGAACAACGCGCGGTTCAGGGTAAGGGGCAGATCAAGATCGGCATCGGCATTGCCACCGGGCGGGTCATTGCGGGCTACACCGGCACACAACACCGCGCCACCTACACATGCGTAGGCGATACGGTCAACATTGCGGCGCGTATTGAAAAGCACACCAAGATTGCCGAGCAACCGATCTTGATCGACCGCGCCACACGAGACGGTTTGAGCGAAGACTTCAAGACCGAAGATCTCGGCGATGTGATGTTCGCAGGCAAAGAACAAGCCATCAAGATTTTTTCCGTAAGCGCCTGACCATGCCGAATCGATTCCAGCGAAATCACCACCCCGTAACTTGACGCGCCCTCTTGGATGTGCTACCATCCCCGAAACTTTGTTCTGTGTTTCAGGAGAAGATTATGTTGAGAATGAAGCGAGGCGCGTTGATCGCCTCCATGGTAGCGATCGGCGCGATGTTGCTCACGGCATGCCGGCAACCGTTTTCCACGCCGGTGTCTGTCACCAGCACGGCGATTGATACGAGCAATTTATTCGAAACCCTCGGCACTCCGGTTGCCAGCCCTACCGGGTTGGGAGGCGTTCAGCAGGCAACCACGCAAACCGCGCAAAGTATCGACCCGAATTTGTTGAACACCGCCACACCGGGCGGCACGGCAGTCACCGCCACATTGACTCCATTCGTGCAGTTGCCATCCAATCCTACCGCGACACCCACAACGACTCTCGCCCTCCCTGGCGGATCGACCAATACGCCTCAACCGCAAGTGCCGCCTGGTTCGCGTCCCCCCACATACGCCCTCAAAAGCGAGGAGTTCCCATTCTGCATCGCGCGCCGCTACGGTATCGATCCCACGGCGTTGCTCGCGGCAAGCAACCTCTCCAGCCCGGACATTTATTACGCGGGCTTGGTGTTGACCATCCCATCAGGCCCAGCCTGGTCCGAAGCCGATCTGGGTCCGCGTTCGTTGCGCGCGCATCCCGGTTCCTACGTGGTGACCGGTAATGCCGATACGACCGTGTTTGGTGTGGCATGTAAATTCGGCGATGTAACGCCGGACGCCATCGTTGCCGCCAACGGCGGGCTTACCCTCAATTCCACGCTGACGGTTGGTCAGAGTTTGAATATTCCGTAATTCAACGCTTTGTGTAAAACACGATTAACATAAGACCCAGAAAACGCTGGTTGACGCTGATAAAGCCAAATCAGCGTTTTCTGCATGAATCAGCCTCCTATTTGATTTCGCGTGAATCATATTTCTCTTATAATGCAAGCATCACGATCATAGGAAAATCACATGCCCTTTGAACTTCTCCGCTCAGAAACCTTGTTGCAGGGGCGCGTCTTCCGTATCCGCCGCGATACGCTCAAAACTCCCGATGGACGCGAAACCAAATTCGAGATCATCGAGCATGGCGGCTCGGTGGTCATCATCCCTGTGGACGAACATGGGAATATGTATTTCGTGCGGCAATACCGTCATGCCGCAGGGATGGACTTGCTCGAACTCCCGGCTGGCACGCGTGATGGCGACGAACCATACGAAGAATGCGCCGCCCGCGAGATCCGCGAAGAGACCGGCATGGAAGCGGGGAAATTGCAAAAGGTTGGAGAGTTCTTCCTTGCCCCCGGCTACTCCTCCGAATTTATGGAAGTGTATCTAGCCACCGACTTAAAGCACAACCCGCTGGAAGCGGACGATGATGAATTCCTGTCGGTTGAGAAATACCCGGTGAGGCAAGCCATCGAAATGGCGGAACGCGGCGAAATGCCCGATGCCAAGTCGCTGGCGGCGCTGTTAATGGCCAAGCCATATTTGAATTTGTAGATTCATCCCTCTGATACAATCACATCATGAAGCCAATTCCATCCACCGAAGAACGTGTCTGGGCTGTGTTGGCGCATCTCTCCGCGCTGGCGTTTGGTATGGGACTCCTCCTGCCGATCATCGGCTGGGCGGAGCAGAGGGGGAAGTCGAAATATATCGCCTATCAATGTTTGCAAGCGTTGGGATATCAATCTTTGGGGTACACGGTTTGGCTTCTTGGCTACCTGTTGTTCATTGTTGTCATCGTCATTGTGATGATGATCGTTGCAATGGTTGCCCCGAAAAATGAGGATGTATTTGCCGCATCGATCATCGGCTTCGATATTTTCCTGTTCATTTTTATTTTTGTCTCACTCGGAATATATCTCCTCATGCCGATCATTGCTGCTGTCGCATGTGGTATGGGAAAAGATTTTCAATACCCATTCATGGGCAAGCGGTTGACGAATTACCTCGAGTACAACGCCGAAAACGAAAATTCGCTCAACGAAGATCATGAAGACCGCTGGGTTGCGGCGGCGGGACATTTCAGCGTGATCATAGCGTTATGGGGAATGCTTGTCCCGGTCACCGCGTGGATTCTGCAAGGCAAACGGAGCGCGTGGCTGAAGTTTCAATCTGCGCAGGCGACAGCGTTCCATGTCTGCACTCTCGCGCTAGGATTCGTTGCCGGCGTGTTTTACATGATCGGCATGGTCGCCTTCATCGCGCTGACTGGCTTTAGCCCGGAGTCTTCCATGAGTTCAGCGACCGGGCTGATCGGAATAATTGTTATGTTCGGCTTCATGTTGATCGCGCTGTTAATTCTTCTGGTCATCCCGTTTTTTCACATCACAGGTCAGTGGGCTGGCTATCGCGTGTTGAAAGGCGACGATTATCAGTATCCAATTGTTGGGAAATTAGTTGCGCGTGTCATTCCGAGTGGAGCGAAGAATCTTCCAACCCGCGAAGAAGACCCTTCGGTCGCGGCGAACGCTCCCTCAGGGTGACATAGCCGAGGTGAACAATGAAAATTCTTATTGCAACAGACATGGAAGGGATCACCGGCGTCACCACGTGGGACCAGGTCACACCGGGTCACGCGGAGTATGCGCGCTTCCGCCGCTTGATGACTCAAGACGTGAATGCCGCCATCCGTGGCGCGTTCGAGGCGGGGGCAGATGAGATCATTGTTGCGGATGGGCACTGGAACGGCGCGAACATTCTCGTTGAGGAACTCGACCCGCGCGCGAAATTGAACACCGGTTCGCCAAGTCCGCTTTCGATGATGCAGGGCATCAATGAAACCGTGGACGGCGTTTTCTTCGTCGGCTATCACGCGCGCAATGGCATGCAGAATGCCATCCTCGATCACACGTGGTCGTCAAAGACGGTGGCGAATCTCTGGTTGAATGAAATCCTGACCGGCGAATACGGCTTAAATGCCGCGCTCGCCGGGCATTTTGGCGTGCCGGTTATCATGGTCTCTGGAGACCAGACCGCCTGCGCTGAAGTGGAAAACCTGCTCGGCGATGTGGAGCGAGCAGTCGTCAAACAGGCAACCGGTCGTTACGCGGCAGAATGTTTGCCGGCGCAAGCAACTCATGAGTTGATCTTCATGTCTGCCGCGCGGGCGGTGACGCGGCTTGCGGAGGGCGATGCGCCGGACCCGTTCGTGTTGGATTCTTCGATTCGCGCCACGGTGGAATTCTTCACTTCGGATATGGCGGATCGCGCCGCCCTTATGCCTGTCACACAACGGGAGGCGACTCGCGTATCGTTGGCAGGGCAGGATATGGTTTCGGTCTATCACGGCTTCCGCGCCATGGTAACGTTAGCTCTGTCGGGTTAGGAAGTCCGTCCGAGGCTGAATCAGCCGCACGGGAGAGGCGAAGCGGCGTTATCCAATTCGGAATTTTCCGATTGACTTTTGTACAAACACTTTCTTATAATCAGACATGCCATATCTTAATTGCGTGTCTGGTGTTCCTATGGGTAACCTGTGGAAGGAGGTGGCGTGTAGGGGTTAAGGAACGATGTTTTTCCCGCGAATTTTCAATCCTAAAAAATTAACGAAGGAGAGAGCAATGAAGTCCAAGTGGTTTGTATTGAGCAGTCTGGTAATGCTTGTCAGTCTTGTGCTTTCGGCTTGCGGTGGCGCAGGCGGCGGCGAAGGCGGTCGTGAGGATGGTCCGTTGCAGAAGATTGGCGATGGCGAAGGGGCGCTTTCGATTGTGGCGTGGGCTGGTTACATCGAACGCGGCGAAACCGACCCGGCGTATAACTGGGTGACCACGTTCGAGGAAGCCACCGGTTGTATGGTGACCGTGAAAACCGCCGCGACCTCCGATGAAATGGTGGCATTGATGAACGAAGGCGGTTTCGACCTGGTGACCGCTTCGGGCGATGCCTCGAACCGTTTGATCTCCGGCGGACGCGTGCAGGAGATCAACATCGGTTTGATCCCCTCGTACAGCAAAATTGACGAGCGCCTGCAAAATGCGCCGTGGCATACGGTGGATGGCAAGCATTACGGCGTGCCGTATTCGTCCGGTCAAAATATTTTGATGTACAACACAGAGGTCTTTGGCAATGAGCCCCCGACCAGTTGGAATGTGGTGTTCGAGGAAATGACCCTGCCTGATGGTCAGTCGAACAAGGGACGTATTCAAGCGTACGATGGTCCCATCTACGTGGCGGATGCGGCGGTTTATTTGAAGAGCGCCCGCCCCGAGCTTGGTATTACCGATCCGTACGCGTTGAACCGCGATCAATTCAATGCCGCGATCGAACTTCTGCGCCAACAGCGACCATTGATTAATCGCTACTGGCACGATGCCTTCATCCAGATGGATGACTTCACCAACGAAGGCGTTGCCGCTTCCGGTTCCTGGCCCTTTATGGCGAACCTGTTGAAGTTCGGCGGCGCGCCGATCGATAAGGTTGTCCCTGTGGAAGGCGCGACCGGCTGGGCAGATTCCACCATGCTTCACGTGGATGCCGCTCATCCCAACTGCGCCTACATGTGGATGGAGCACTCCCTCGACCCGAAGGTGCAAGGCGATCTGGCGGCTTGGTTCCAGAACATCCCAGTGCGCCTCGATGCCTGCGAAGGGAATGAATTGCTTGGTCCCGATGGTTGTGCGAACAATGGTTTGAACGACTTCGACAAGATCCTCTGGTGGCGCACGCCTACTTCTGATTGCGGCGATAAGGATGCGGCAACCGAGTGTGTGCCCTATCACGAATGGGTCACAAATTACGTGGCTGTGATCGGTGGTCGTTAATCTGTTTTGTGCTTGAAAACATCAGGCGGGACTCGTTCTCGCCTGATGTTCTTTGTTACAACATTTGCCTACGAGAGTGTTGCTTACTTGGCAATAAAATATCAACCAAAGATGAGCGTTCAAACCCATGAGTAACTCACCAACCCCTGCCATACGGTTCAATCAAGTCAGCCGCTACTTCGGCGATGTGAAGGCGGTCGATCAGGTTAACCTTGAAGTGCGCGACGGCGAATTCTTTTCTATGCTCGGTCCCTCCGGTTCGGGGAAGACTACCTGCCTGAGGATGATCGCCGGCTTCGACCGCCCCACCTCAGGGCAAATTTTTCTGTATGGGCAGGATGTATCCAGCCTGCCGCCCTACGAACGGGATGTGAACACGGTCTTTCAGGACTATGCCCTGTTCCCGCACATGAATGTGGCGGATAACATTGCTTATGGGTTGATGGTCAAAAAGGTGAACAAATCGGAGCGGATGCGCCGCGCGGATGAAATGCTGGAGTTAGTGCGTCTGACAGGGTTTGGCAAGCGCAAGCCCTCGCAACTGTCAGGCGGTCAACGACAACGTGTGGCTCTTGCCCGCGCTTTGGTCAATCACCCCAAGGTGCTTCTTCTCGATGAGCCTCTCGGCGCGCTGGATCTCAAACTCCGCCAGCAGATGCAAGTGGAACTCAAGTCGATTCAACAGCGGGTTGGGATTACCTTCATTTTTGTTACGCACGACCAGGAGGAAGCGTTGACGATGAGCGACCGCATTGCCGTCTTCAACGAGGGGAAAATCTCTCAGGTGGGCACCCCGGCTGAAATTTATGAAAGACCCGCTTCGCCGTTCGTCGCCGGGTTTGTGGGCACGTCTAACCTGATCGGCGGGGAAGTGGCAAAGCGGCTGACGGGTTCCGACAAGATGTTTTCCATCCGTCCTGAAAAAATTCACCTTGGCAATGTCAACAGTCAGCCTGAAGCGGGCATGGTATCTCTGGATGGCGCCGTGCGCGATGTGGTGTATCTTGGTTTGTTCACGCGCTATCTGGTTGAGACCGAGGGCGGTATCGACTTGATGGTGGTTGAACAAAATTTAAAGACAACGTCGATGGATGTGCTTTCGGTGAAAGGGCAAAAGGTGCGCTTGTTCTGGCACAAGGATCACATCAACCCGGTGGGAGGCTAGTGAGATGTTGAACCGCGCCTCCACATACTTGTATCACCGTCCGCGCCTGGCGCTGGCTTTGTTGTTGGGTCCACCGATGATTTACATGGTGGTTGTTTACCTCGGCGCGTTGTTCAACCTGTTAATCTACAGTTTTTATTACCTGGAGGAGTTCACAGGCTTGATCGTGAGAGAGTTTACGCTTTCAACGTATGCCCAGTTGTTTGAGCCTGCCAACCTGGATATCTTTAAACGCACAACGGTGATGGCGGCGGCGGTCACTGTTGCCGACGCGCTGATTGCCTTTCCGCTTTCATACTACACTGCCAAGTTTGCCTCGCCGCGTATGAAGACATGGCTGGTGATCGCGATCACGATCCCGCTTTGGTCGAGTTATCTGGTGCGCGTGTATGCGTGGAAATTGATCCTCGCACAGGAGGGCATTCTCTCGTGGTTCATCAACCTGCTTCATCTTGACGGTGTATTAAGCTGGTTGCTGAGCTTTGAAAGTATTGGCGGCTCTTCGCTTGCGCTCTCGCCCATTGGGCTGTTCATTGTGTTTGTTTATATATGGTTGCCTTACATGATTTTGCCGATCCTGACATCGTTGGAGCGCGTGCCGAAATCCTTGCTGGAGGCTTCTGGCGATCTGGGAGCAAAGCCGTTGCAGACGTTCCGCACGGTGATCTTGCCGCTGGCGTTCCCGGGCGTTGTGGCTGGTTCGATCTTCACGTTCTCGCTAACCCTGGGCGATTTCATTGCCCCGATTGCGCTGGGCAACTCAAAATTCTTTATCGGCATGGCGGTATATTCCTATCAGGGCACGGCGGGGAATATTCCACTCGCCGCCGCAATGACGATGGGCCCCATCGTCATTATGATCGTCTATCTGCTTATTGCCCGCAGACTGGGGGCCTTCGATGCGCTCTAATTCCTTCGGTCCGAAAGCCTCATGGGGCTTGAAGCTTGCCGCGCTTGGCGGGTTATTGTTTCTGCACGTGCCGATCCTCATTATCTTTTTATACACGCTGACTCCCGATGAGACCACTTACACCTTTCCGTTGCCCGGTATTACGTTCAAATGGTTCGGGATCGCCTTACAGCGCGAAGACCTCTGGCGCGCGCTGACGTTATCCCTGAAGGTGGCGGCTGTTGCGACCATAGCGGCTCTCATCCTTGGGACGCTTGCCGCGGCGGCGGTGTATCGGAGCAACTTCTTTGGCAGGGAGGCGATCTCGTTCCTGCTCATTCTGCCGATTGCCTTGCCGGGCATCGTGACCGGCATTGCCCTGCGCACCGCGCTCGGCGGATTCGACATCCCGTTTTCGTTTTGGACAATCGTCATCGGTCACGCCACGTTTTGCGTGGTGGTCGTGTACAACAATGTGCTGGCGCGCTTCCGAAGAATGCAAGGCTCACAGATCGAAGCCTCGATGGACCTGGGCGCAAACTCATTCCAGACGTTCCGTTATGTTATCTTTCCCAACATTGCTACCGCCTTGCTCGCAGGCGGGATGCTTGCCTTTGCTCTTTCGTTCGATGAAGTGATCGTGACGACCTTTACGGCCGGTCAAGATACGACCTTGCCGATCTGGATCTTCTCGCAACTTACACGCCCACGCGATAGGCCGGTGACGAATGTCGTTGCGATGTTCGTGATGTTGATCACCTTCGTTCCGATCTTTTTGGCACAGCGACTTTCCGCGCAAAGTTCCGACACAGAGGGCGAAACGAAGTAGAGGAGTCGAATCAGGTGTCCCGTCGGCGCGAAGCGGTTTGGAATCCTGAAAAATTCCTCCCTCAAAAATATTGACATCACGTCAATCCCCATTACAATTGCGATCATAAATCCATAAAGGAGCGTTGACATTCTAACGACTCGCACGAGTGTGAATGAGCAAATGCTTGTGCCCTTCATCTAAATTACGCCACGAATAAAATCTGGCTTCCGCCGCCCTCCAACTGATACTTGGTGAGGCGGCGGGACTGCTTAAGGTCTATGCAGTCAACACAGTGGTTAAGAGCTGTTGTCTTGGCTGTTTTTGTTTGCCAGTGATTCGTTAGCCACAGAGTACACAAAGCCCTCAGAGAAAATCTCAAATTCTGTGCGCGCTCTGTGGCAAAGAATTTGGTTTTACCTTTGGCATATGTTGCCAAAGTATCTTTTTGGGCGAAACGCCCTCACCAAAAAACGAAAGGAAAGAATGACCGGACAATTTTATTCTCATCTCAACCCGAAGTGCGCCCCTGGAGCGTTCGAAGAAAAGGGCGGTTTCGGCGTGTTTGCCCGCGAGCCGATCAAGCAAGGCGAACTGATCTGTTTGTGGGGCGGACGCATTGTTGCTGAAAATGAAATAGATCCAAACATGGAGTTCTTCACTCAGCGCATTTTGCAGATCGAGGAAGGTTTCTATCTCGAAGCCCCGCTTCCGCTTGAGCCGACCGATTGTTTCAATCACTCGTGCGAACCCAATGTGGGCTTCACGGGTCAGATCGGCTTGGTTGCCATGCGCGATATCAAAGCAGGCGAGGAGCTCAACTTCGATTACGCCATGTGCGACGGTTCGAACTACGATGAGTTCGCTTGTCGTTGCGGGACCGCGAATTGCCGAAAGCTGGTGAAAGGCACCGACTGGTCGCTGCCCGAACTCTGGGAAAAATATGACGGCTATCACATGCCGTATCTCGCGCGGCGCATCGAGAAACTTAAAGCCGCCTCGCGCGTTCCCGCATAACGCAAACGGATTGCACGGTACAATTGTGCAATCCGTTTCATGTTTAAGTCGCCAAAACGTCCCGCAGGATTCATCGATTAATGTTGTCTCTCGCTCAAACCTGCGGGACGGTTATTATCCATTATGTTTAAATCCTTCGCCTTCAAAATTTATCTCGTCGCACTCGTTCTCCGATTGATCCCCATCATCGCCGCGCGCGGATTGGGCATCGGTCTTGACGACATGTTTCAATACGACATGCTCGCGCGGAGCCTCGCGCAAGGACATGGATTCCGCTGGTATGCCGAACTCGACCTCCTGCAACTCGCCTCTTATGTGGATTTCGACCTGTCTACCGCTAGGGAATATGATCCCCTCCTTGGCATTCCCACCTCCTTCCGCGCGCCGCTATATCCAGCCTTTCTTGCCATCGTCTACTTCATCAATGGAATTGATTTTTCCCGTTTCTTCGCCGCGCGGCTCGCACAGGCGATCTTTCTTGGCGCGCCGCTTGCGCCGCTGACATATTTTGTTGCTCATCGAATCTTTCCTCTTTCTTCTTTCGACAACGAGGAAAGACGAAAGAAGAAAGAAAATACATCGCGTATCGCCGCCTGGCTCGTCGCCGCCTATCCTCTCCTCCTCGTTTATCCTCTCGGTCTCGGAACGGAAAATCCCTTCTTCATTCTCCTCCTCGCCTCATTCCTCTTTCTTCTTTCTTCTATAGACAAACCTTCCACATTCAACTTTCTACTTTCTGGCATCTTCCTCGCCCTCACCGCCCTCACGCGCTCCGTCATTTTGGCGTTTGTCCTCGCCGCTTTCTGCCTTCTGTTTTACTTACATGGCAAACGGGCGGTTCTTTCAATCCTTGCTTTTGTTCTTGTCATTGCTCCATGGATTATCCGCAACTCTCTTTTGCACGGCAAATTGACGGGCATTGAAACTTCGATGGGCTACAACTTGTATCTCGGCTATCATCCGCAGGGAAACGGCTCGTTCGTGTTCGGTCCCTCGCTGGATCTACTTCCCATCCTCGACGACGCCGAACGCGACAAGACCGGAACAGAAAAAGCGATCGAGTTCATCAAGAAGCAACCTGAAAGATTCGTCCCGCTTGCGGTAAATCGTCTCGGCTTTTTCTTTGGGTTAGAAAAACGCGTGCTGATGTATTTTTACGGCAACGACCTCCTGGGCTTTATTCCTCTTCCGCTCTTGTTGACGATCTCCGCAATTTTGCTTTTGCCATTCGTCGTCATTTCCACCTCCGCTGCGCTGGGGCTATCCCTCCTCCGCTGGAATCCGCAAACTTGCCTGCTTGTTCTTCTGCTGTTTGTTTACACCATCCCTCACGTGTTCATCCTTGCCGAGGATCGCTTCCACCTTGCGCTTGTGCCATACATCGCCATCCTTGCCGCATGGCTTTGGGTAAATGGATTTAAAGCGTTGCCCATCCGTTGGCGTGAATCGAGAACTGGAAAAATTCTCACAATCCTCTCAATTCTCTGTATTTTCCTCCTTGTAATCAACTGGGGATTCGAACTTGTTCGCGACTGGGATAAAATTGCGCAACTTCTCGGTCCCAACGGAAACCAATCCTATTTTCCCTACTGATTCACTGCTCACCGATTACTGATTATTATGAATTACCTCCTCAACGAACGCCTCAAATTTGACTGGAAGATCGTTACGATAACAATCGTCTCGACCCTGCTGTTCATGGTGGATTTTTATCATCGCAGATTTCTTTTTGAGACTCTTGGGCATTGGTTTCGTGTTGTCCTTTACTTGGCTATCCCGTTATTCTTTATCATCGCCGTATTTTGGGAAAACCCAAAGGAATATGGCTTTGGATTAGGCGATTGGAAAGCGGGTTTCATCATCACTGCAATCGGAATTTTGTTCATGGCTCCCGTGATTTATTTTCTAGGGAGCGACAACGCGTCTATGCAGAAGTATTACCAACCGTATTTGAACGGCCTGCCATGGACAACCTTCCTCGATCTGATCGGTTGGGAATTCATCTTCCGCGGCTGGATTCTGTTCGGCTACGCTCGAAAATTTGGCCCCGAAGCGTTGTGGATACAAGCCGTCCCGTTTGCGTTGATGCACAACGGCAAGCCTGAGGTGGAGACTCTCTCTACGATCTTCGGCGGATTTGCCTTTGGCTGGGTGGTATGGAGAACAAAATCGTTTCTGTATCCGTTTTTGATCCATTGGTTCATCGCCACGTTCATTATCATCGTTGCGGCGGGGGGCGTGTAATGCGGTTGCGAGCCGCGTACAGGCTGAGGTCCGCGCAAGAATCGGAATCGAGTCAGATCAAAGACTTGATTCGCCTCGTGGGAATCAACCCGATGGATCTGGATTGGAAGCGCTTCATCGTTGCGGTCAATGATGACGAGCAGATCATTGGCACAGGGCAGATCAAGCCTCATGGGAAGGAAATCCTTGAACTGGCTTCGATTGCGGTGCATCCCGAATATCAAGGGCGGGGCATCGCGCGCGCCATCATCGAATATCTGCTCAAAGACAGCTCGCGACCGTTGTACCTGGCCTGTCTTTCAAGGATGAGTCCGCTGTATGAAAAGTTTGGTTTCGTTTCGTTGCCGCCTGAAGCGATGCCACGCTACTATCAGCGCTTGAGACGGTTGGCAAACGCGGTGTTTACCTTCACGAGAAAAGGCGAACATCTATTGGTGATGAAGTTACAGTAAAATATCTACGATGCAAACGATCAAATCAATCCTGTATATGACTTCGGGCGTGTTGTTCGGCTTGTTCATTGCTGTGGTGGTGTGGGTGGTGGCGCGCAACCCCAGCGGGCAGGCGGTGACATTGCGTCCCGTGCCGACCGAGGCTCCCATTGTGGTTCACATCACCGGCGCAGTGCCGCGACCGGGCGTGTATGCCCTGCCGCAAGGCGCGCGAGTGCAGGACGCTATTTCTGCCGCGGGCGGTTTTTTAGCGGATGCCGATAAAACAGGCATCAACCTTGCGCGGCTTCTCGAAGACGGCGAGAAACTGGATATTCCCCTTGTGGAGGGTTCCTCGCTGGTGGTCGAGCCGGTCTCGGCTCCCACGGAGTCGGCTGTTTCTACCGAGTTGATCGACATCAACATTGCCTCGCAAGCTGAACTGGAAACACTCCCTGGCATCGGTCCGACAACTGCGCAGAAAATCATCGATTACCGCGAGGAAAACGGTCCGTTTCAAACAACGGAAGAACTCATGAATGTTTCAGGGATTGGTCCCGGCACGTATGAACGCGTCAAAGATTTGATCACGGTGGGGGAGTGAGATGGTACGCCTGTGGGCGAGTGGGAGAAATTTTCTCCCATCACATTAAACAGCGAATAACGATTTCAAAATTTCTTTCGTTTTCACCACCGCCCGAGCCCTATGGCTGAGGCGGTTTTTTTCGTCCATGCCGAGTTCAGACATGGTTTTGCCTAATTCGGGGAAAAGGAAAATCGGGTCGTAGCCAAATCCGCCTGTGCCGCGTTCTTCGGGGATGATCTCGCCTTCGCAGATTCCTTCCACGCATGTCACTCTGAGCTCGCGAAGTGACTGAAGAGTCTCTGCTTGGCTGTGCGCGAGACCCTTCGTTTCACTCAGAGTGACATTGGTAGGGACTGCAATCGCAATCGTGGCTTTGAACCGCGCAGTCCATGGGCGGGGATGATCTTGGAGTTTGCCCAATAAGTATTTTCTTCGTTCCCCAGCGGAAAGTTTTTTACCATTGGTCGAGCCATAGCGCGCTGAGTATAAGCCGGGCTCGCCGTTGAGCGCGTCCACTTCCAAACCCGAATCGTCGGTGAGGGAGATCAGTCCGCTGGCTTGGGCGAAGGCGAGGGCTTTCTTCGATGCGTTCTCGGCATAGGTGAGTCCGTCTTCGATAACATCGAGTTCGAGGTCAATATCCGCTGGCGTGAGGAGTTGAAGATTCAAATCCTTGAGTAAGCCTTGCAGTTCGATGATTTTGTCTTTGTTGTTGGTGGCGAGGAGGATGGAGGGCATGAGTAATTGGTGAATAGTAATTGGTAATTTGGAGAAATGGAGAATTAGAGAATTGAAGATCGGAGACTGGAGATTAGAGACTGGAGATTGGTGTGGTGGTCGAGTAGTCCTGCGATGCTCGTCGCGGGATGTATCGAGACCAGAGATTAGAGACTTTGCTCACTTGCTCTCTTGTTGATTTGTTCAATCGCCCATTGCGCGTGGTTGCGGATCATGGGTTCGTCGTCATTGAGGGCGTTTTGCAGGACGGGGAGCGCGTGTGTGTCGCCGGTGTTGCCGAGGGCGACGGCAACGTTTCGCAGGTAGCCGCGTCGCTTGGCGCGGGAGACGGGGGTCCGCTTGAAGCGTTGATTAAAGGCTTGGGGAGTGAGAGTCAGTTCGCCCGTCGGAGGAGGAAGCGGCTCTTTATCCAAAAATGCAGGATCACCTTCGGGCGCGAATCGATTCCACGGGCAGACCATCTGGCAGATGTCGCATCCGAAAACCCAGTTGCCGATTTTTTCGCGCAGTTCAACGGGGATGTCGTCTTTGAGTTCAATGGTGAGGTATGAAATACAGCGCGTCGCGTCGAGCGTGCGGTTCGGCAAAATGCAATCGGTGGGGCAGGCGGTGATGCAACGCGTGCATGTGCCGCAATGGTCGGTGACGAACGGCGTGTCGGGTTCGAGTTCGAGATCGAGAAAAATTTCGGAGATGAAAAAATACGAGCCTTGTTTGGGATTGATGAGGCAGGAATTTTTTCCGATCCAACCGATGCCCGCGCGTTGCGCAAGGTCGCGTTCGAGGATGGGGCCGGTATCCGTGTAATAGCGATTCTTTATCGGACGTTGAACCTGCTCCTCGATGAAGCGAACGAGTTCCTCCATTCGAGCGGGGATGATGTTGTGATAGTCTTCGGCGCGGGCGTAGGATGCTACCCTCACACCCGCCCTCACCCCCAGCCCCTCTCCCAAAGGGAGAGGGGAGTCGTACGGTGTGGCAAGCACTAAAATAGATTTACATTCGGGGAGAATTTCGCGCGGGTTTGCGCGGCGCACGCGGGCTTTTTCGGTGGCGAGGTAGTTCATGTTGCCATGATGACCTTGCGCGAGCCAATGTTCGAATGTGGAGTAATGCGGAGGCGGGTTAGGAAGAGTCGCGCCAGCCAGGAAAAATCCCAGCTGGCGCGCTTTGTCTTTGATGAGTTGTTTCAAGCCGGTCACAATTTTTATTGCACAACGATCTTGACGAAGATTCTTTCCGGGAAGAAGATGCCCGCCGCATTTCGCATCGACCATGCGCTGACGTAAATGCCAGCCTGTGCGGGAGCCTTGAATTGGATGGAGACTTCCACTTCCTGCCCTGATTGCACGACTTCTGTGAGGGCGATGAACTGCCCGTCCATGTCATCATCGTAGCCGGCATAGGCAAGCACATAACCTGCGCCCCATGGGCATGTGCCGGTGTTTTTCACGCGCCAGGTTTTAATAAATTCTTGTCCTGGCGCCATGATTGTATTATCTGGCACGTTCACATCCACGGTGACCGGGTCGTAGTTGAGCAGATCGCATGGGATCGCTGTGCCGGGTGTGGATGCCGACGTTTCTTGTGCGATGGTTTCTGGTGTGGCAGTGGGGACATCTTCCACGACCGGAGGTTCGGTAGCCGGGGCAGAGACGGTTGGCGTAAAGACCGCCGCAGTCAATGTGAATTGAGATACAACCGTGCTCGCGGCGGAGGTGCGCACAGCGGCGACATCTGGTGTTGGTTCGGCGGGGGTGGCTTGCCCTCCGCACGCCGCGAGGAGGAGGATAACCAGCAAGGATGTGAAAACTATTTTCCGTTTCATAGCGCCTCGTGTCATAGTTATTTCAGGGTTATTTCTTTACCGTAAAGTAAACGGAAAGAATCGTGCCGAAAAAGTAGCCTTTATCGTTGCGCAGTCGCCAATGCCCTTGATAATCGCCTGGGGTAAGCGGCGCGGTCAACCTGATGCCAATGTTGATGGATTCACCCGGGCTGACATAATCTTCCGATTTCTTGAAGGTAAAGTCATAAGGATCGATTGCCCGGTCGCCGCCGATGAAAACGAGAGTGAAACCTTCATCCCAGGTGCAGTTGCCTGTATTTTTGATCGCCCATTGCTTTACGAAATCCTGACCGGGTTTAAGGACGGTTCCATCGGGGATGGTGACATCGCCCTCAAATGCGCTATTACTGCATTCGTCACCCAACGCGGCGGTTGCCCCAGCTTGGGTGGGGGAGGGCAGGGCCGTGAAACCGGGCAGGGGCGTGCTGTTGAAGGAAATGGTGGGAGGCGTTCCAACCGTTGGAGATGCGCCTTCAACAGTAACAATACCCGTAGTAGGCGATGGCTCAAGGGTATTTGTCGGCTGAACGGTCGGAGATGGGTTGGCAAGCGCAGTTTGGGTGAATTGCAAGGCGAGTTGTGCAACCGTTGTACCGGCAATGGAAGTAATGGCGGCATTCACATCCATAGTAGGGGCGGGCGTGGCGCCAAAATTACATCCTGCAAGGATGAGCATGATCATCAAAAAAACTGGCATGATCCGCTTTGTGGTTGGTCGAACAGGCATGTGAGTACCTCCGTGGTCTCGTTCAAATCAATGATACTGGAAGGTGTCGTTTATTACTACAACTTCCAGTATCATTATATCGCAATTGTTTTGACGGCTTATGGCGTGGGTGTGGGCGTTTCGGTCGATGTAGGCGTGGCTGTTGAGGTTGAAGTCGGTGTGACTGTGACCGTCGGCGTGGAGGTAACAGTCGGGGTCAATGTGATGGTCGGCGTTTGTGTAATGGTAGGCGTCATGGTAACTGTAGCCGTAGCGGGGTCGGCACTCTGGCGGGTGATGCGTGGAGCAACCCAGAGGGCAAAATCATCGTGCGATGTTCCATTGGCAAGCACGGTTAGGATGAATTTGACCTTTTCGCCGGCGAGCGCGCTGAGGTCGACGCTCACGGAATTATATTGTCCCTCGTACACTTCCTGCCATTGGGCGAGGGTTTTCACGTCTCCGTTGCCAATCTGGTATTGCAGTCGGAAGACGACATTACACTCTGTGGCTTGATATTGACAGCCGATCAGCGCCTGAAAGCGATCGCCTTTTTTTACGGTGAAGCTCGGGTATTTTCCGGTGATCGATCCGCTTCCAGATTTATTGGGGTACGTGAGCAAGGCATCGCCGCGCGCGGTTCCATCCTCCATTTTGGGGGTGGTTAACGCCCGCACGAATCCCCGGTCGTCGCCATGCTGTCCCGGACAATTCAGGTTTTTCGTTTCGCTTTTCCAGGCGGCATCGCAGTAGTTGGAAACAAAATCATACACGCCTAAGGTGTAGCCGTTGATGCTGACATCCACGTAAAAACTGGAATCAGCCGAATTGCCTATTCCAAACAAGACCCCGGAGGCGTTCCGTAGAATCCAATAGCCCCGGTATCTGCCATTCTGGTTCGGAGCGACAAGGTTGAGCGCAATATCCACAGTTTGACCGGGCGCCACGTTACCCGGCATGGAAACCGAGTTTGGCGCGCCAAATTTTTCGCCGCTAACGTACACAATGGCATATGAAGTCGTCCATGTGCAGGTGCCCACGTTTTTCAACCGCCAAATTTTTGTGAAGTTGCTTCCGCGCCCGACCACGGCGCCGTCGGCGTAGGTTACATCGCTGATAAAGGCGGCGGCATCGCACCTTGTTAGCGTTGCGATCGGCGGCACGTTGGTAAATGTGTTGAATGGCGTCGGGCTGGAATTGCCAAATAACAAGGTACTTGTTGCCGTAGGTTGGGAGGTTTGGGTAAACGCCACCTGTGTGGAGAGCGCGTCCAACGTCTGTGCGGCTGATGTGTACAGGGCGTTTAACGTCTCGGCGGGCTGGGGAGAGGAATCAGGAGAAAAGAGACCACAAGCCAAAATGGTGGAAAGAGCGAGCGTCAAAAGTAGAAGTTTCGTAAAGCGGGCGGATATCATAATGCCTCCGAGGGTATCATCACATGTATAAACGCTCCTCGTGTCTTTCGGGTTCCCAAAGAAAATCGCCGGAGCGGTTCTGCTCCGGCGATTTTGAAATATTATGGGCAGTTATTGGGCCACGTCGCTTTTGGAAATTCTGTGTACTCGGGCGTCAAGACGATGATCTGCATCCAGCGTTCGTTGGGGCTGTCTCCCCTGCCGACCGTCCAACTGCGTGAGACTGTCTTCGAGCCTGCGGCGGCGAAGGAAAGTTCTTTCACCGCGCTTTCATTTCCGTCTTTTTGTTCCCAGTAATAACTGAGATCTAATGGTCCACTCGTGGTGATCGTGGCATATACCGTATACAGCACATTGACGGGACATCCCTCGGCTGGTTCGCGGACAATCTGGTAGTCTAGATCTACAATTCCATACTCTTGTTGCGGGCGTTTATCCACCACAATATTTGCGTAAAACGCCTGGCTGTACTGTCCCACGCCAAAAACGGCATTCCATGGGGTCTGCAAGCGCCAGTAGCCGGTATAGGTTCCCTCGGTAGAGGGGGCTTTGAGGTTGATCGTGATCGGAATATCGTCGCCGGGCGCAACGATCTCCGGCAGGTTGTAGTAGGTGGCGCCGCCCAGCGCGTCGCCGCTCCAGAAGATCAACCGATAGGTGGAATCCCATGTGCAAGTGCCTTCGTTTTTGATCGTCCAAGTCTTTGTAAAATCTGTGTCCGGTTTGTAGACCGTTCCATCGGGCGGGTATTCGCCGACCAGGTTAGCGTGAATGCAGTTCGGGTCGGATGGCGCGGAGGAGAGGGTCGACTCTGCCGTTGGGGTGAGTCCTGGTGTGAGTGTGGGCGGCAAGGCGGGGAGAGTTGGTTCGGGCGTGTTTGTTTGAATCAACGGTAACGGCGCAGACGACGAGCCTGCTTCCACGGTTTGCGCCACAGCGGTTGCGATGGCTGCTTCGTTTTGCGACGATGTGCCGCAAGCCGCGAGGAGTAGAGATACACTGATCATCCATGCCAAAATTTTGTACGTGCGAATTTGGAACATTCAAACTTCCTTTCTGTAAACGCGTTTCATCAAAAAGATTATACCTGTTATGAAAAACGCCCGACCAGTTCCGCCGGGCGTTCTCACTTTTCATTTAGCTGCTTATGGGCAACTAAAGTTTGCCCGCCCAAATTGCTGATGGTTTGGAGCGTCGATGTAAATTTCCATCCAGAACGATTGACCGGGGGCCGAAACAGACCAGGTGGTATTTACCGATTGCGTGCCCGCGGAGGCAAATACGATTGGAGCATGCGCGGCATTGTCTATAGCGCCATCGCTTCTCATCCACTTATACGTTACGTTACCGGGTCCGTTGGCGGTAATATTTGCCGTGATGGTAAAACCGCCGCACGAGCCGGAAACCGAGAAGGTGACACCGGTAACAGCGAATGGACCTCCACTACCCCCGCCCACCTTGATCTCCACAAAGAACGATTTGCCTTGTTGCGCGCCGCCTTGTACGGGAATCAACACGCCGCTGGCATTTCGAATCCTCCAATACCCGCGATATGTTCCATTGGATGCGGGGGCTTTGAGGCTGACTGAAACATCCACTTCCTGCCCTGGGTTAACAGTGCCGATCGCCACCGGTGAAACACCGCTCATCGCGTCGCCGCTATCGAACACCAGCGCATACCCGCTCCACGCGCAGGACCCCGCGTTCTTCAATCGCCAGGTTTTCGTGAAGGTGTCGTTCGCGTTGAAATTCGCTCCATCGGGCACGGTCACATCTTTGATGAATTGCGCCAGATCACACGTCTGCGTGGATGTGGAGATCGGAGCGGTTGTTGATGTGGGAATGGCTAACGTCGGTGGGGCGGCAACGGTATTCGTCGGCACGGGCGGCGGCGGCAGGGTCGGCGTGCTGAACGGCGTTGCCTGATTCAGCAGGGCTTGCACCGTCAGCGCGGCGTTGGTCGAAATGGCGTTGGGGTCTTCGGTGGGCGGCCTGTTCGACGGCAGATTGCAGGCGGATAAGATAAGAATCACAACAGTTGTGATCAGGGTGAGGCGGCGAAGATTTCTCATACTTTTTTCTCTTTCCTCTTAGGAATTTTCAATATTCTACACCAGTCCAGACGGAGAAAAATTGCCCTTTGTTCCTAAAAAACAACCCCTCTCATTTTTCGAGAAGGGTTGCATTGGATGCTAAACACGCGTCAAACCGACGGGTCAGGCTGGTTCGCGCACCCCAGCCATCAACAAGCCCAACTGCTCGCGCGAGGCGTCTTTACGGTCCACCGTGGCGACGATCTCACCGCGATATATCACCGCGATCCGATCCGACAGCGACAGGATTTCATCCAATTCGGCTGAAACGAGCAGAACCGCCACGCCGCGATCGCGCATGGCAATGATCTGCTTGTGAATGTATTCGATCGAACCCACATCCAACCCGCGCGTGGGTTGCGATGCGAGCACCAGTTTTACCGAGCGGCTCAGTTCGCGCGCCACGATCACCTTTTGCTGGTTGCCGCCGGAAAGTTTGCCAGCCGTAACATATGGAGAGGGCGTGCGCACATCGTAAGCCTCGATCAATTTCCGCGCATTCGAATCCACTTGCTTCTGCTGGATAACGACACCGTTCGAGAAGGGCGTGTGGTAATAGTCGCAAAGCGCCATGTTATCTGCGACGCTATAGCCGAGCACAAGACCGTGCCTTTGACGGTCTTCAGGGATGTTTGCCAAACCGGCCTGTGTGATCGGGCGCGGCGGCTTCCCGGTAAGGTCGTGCCCGCCAATCAAGAAGTGACCGCCTTCACTGGCGCGTAAACCGCTTAATGCTTCTGCCAATTCGGTTTGACCGTTGCCCTGCACGCCCGCCAAGCCCAACACTTCGCCCGCGCGAACCGTGAACGAAACGCCGCGCACTGCCTCAAGCCCGCGCGCATCTTTGACGCGCAGATCGTTGACGACGAGAACGTCCTCTTTGGGTTCTGCGGGTTTTTTCTGCACTGTGAGAATCACTTCGCGCCCCACCATCATCGAGGCGAGTTTTTGCTCGTTGCTTTCTTTTGGGTTGGCGCTTCCCACCACGCGCCCCGCGCGCATGACGGTGATGCGGTCGGCGACTTTCAACACCTCTTTGAGTTTGTGCGTGATGAACACGATCGATACGCCTTTATCGGTCAGTTCGTGCATGATGCGAAAGAGATCGTCGGCTTCCTGCGGAGTTAACACTGCGGTGGGCTCGTCGAGGATGAGAATGTTTGCATTGCGGTAGAGCGCCTTGACGATCTCAACGCGCTGTTGAACGCCCACAGGCAGGTTGCCGACAACCGCATCGGGATCAACTTCAAGTCCGTATTGATGCGAGAGGTCTCTCACTTTTTGCGCCACCTCCGCGCGATCCAGTTTCACCAACGGCATTTCATTCGGCGCGGCGCGATGGTCGGTCTCGGCGCCCAGCATGATATTTTCGGTGACGGTGAACACCGGGATGAGCATGAAGTGCTGGTGCACCATGCCGATGCCGTGTTTGATCGCATCGCGCGATGAATTGAGCGCCATCGGGTTTCCGCCCACAGTGACTGTTCCAGATTCCGGTTTGTATAACCCGTAGAGAACGTTCATCAATGTGGATTTGCCCGCGCCGTTCTCGCCGAGCAAAGCATGGATCTCGCCTTTGCGCAGGTCGAAGTTAACGTTGTCATTTGCCAGCACGCCGGGGAATTTTTTGGTGATGTCTTTGGCTTCGAGAATGATTGCAGGTGTGTCGGTCATTTCATTCTCCTATTTGTCGTAGGGTACGCCGCCGGCGGCAGGCGGAGTGGTTTTGCCGATGATGCCGGTCAGGATGATCATGGTCAGGATGTACGGAACCAACCCGACGATGTACGATTGTTGCAGGAAGGCCAGCTGCGGAGGAATGACTGCGCGGAAAATCTGCATGTTGATCTGCAACGCCGAAGATGCGCCGAATACCAGCGCCGCCGCCCACGCGCCGATGGGGGTCCAGTTTCCGAAGATCATGGCGGCAAGCGAGATGAAGCCGCGTCCGTTCGTCAGCAATGGTTCAAAAGACGGCACCGATTCGATGGTGAAGTATGCGCCTGCCAGCCCAGCCAATGCGCCGCCGATCAACACATTGGCGTAACGCATCTTGATCACGTTGATGCCGACCGTGTCTGCCGCTTTGGGATGTTCGCCCACGGCGCGAGTGCGCAATCCCCAGCGGGTGTTGAACAACACATAATGCGATATGAACACCAAAAGAATGGCGCTCAAGGCGATCGGTTTCTGGTCGAAAACCCGGTTGATGGCCGCAATGTTTTCAACACAGAGCGGCGAATTTGCCCCGCACAACGGCGACAAAATTTCAGTGATGGGGATGTGAATGGCGCGCAAGACGCCGGGCGAGTTGGGGATGCTCCCCTCAAAAACACTGCCTTTTCCGAAGAACATTTGTCGGTTGAGAAATCCGGTCAGACCCACGGCAAGGATATTTATGACCGTCCCGCCGATGATCTGATCCACCTTGAATGTAATGGAAAGCACGGCGTGTAACAATGCCATCAACATGCCGGTGATGACGGCAAACAACGCTCCCGCTGTAATGCTGACCCCGGTTGGATATTCAAATACATGAAACATATACACAGCGGCGAGCCAACCAAAAAAAGCGGAGGCGAGCATCATGCCCTCGATGCCGATGTTGACCACGCCGGCGCGTTCGCAAAAGACACCGGATAACGCGCCCAGCGTGAGCGGCGTAGCGACAGCGATGGTGGTTGCCAGCATACTCGTAACGATCAACAGCGGGCGCTGTTGTACCTGCCCGATGGCAACTACTCCTCCGAAAAGAACCACGATGATGATGGCGATGAAGCCGAAACGTTTCCAGTCCATGAGGTTGTCCTAGCCTCCCCAGCCGCGGGTGAGCACAACACGCTCGCCCTTCGATTGGATGCGGAAGATGAAACGCACGATGGCGTCTGCCGCGACAAAGAGAAGAATAAACGCCTGAATCATGGAGATCAGATCCACTGGCATTTGTGTAAGGAATTGCATGCGGGTCGCTCCGTTTCGCATGGCGGCAAATAAGATCGAGGCAAGCACCACGCCGATTGGATGCGACTTCCCCAATAACGCGATTGCGATGGCGTCAAAGCCGTACCCTTGTGAAAACCCAAGTTCATGGCGATAGTTCAACCCCGTCACTTCAATGGCGCCTGCCATTCCAGCCAATGCGCCGGAAAGGAACATGGTCAGGATGATCGTGCGCTTCACATTGACTCCCGCATAGTGTGCCGCGTCGGGATTCGCGCCCATCGTGCGAATCTCGAACCCAACCGTGGTCTTGTTCAACAACCACCAGATAAAAACAGCGGTGAATAATGCCAGCACAAACCCCCAATGGACGCGCAATCCATCAAAGATTGGGGCAAAGCGCGCGCTTTCTGCGATCAATGGCGTGCGGGCGATGACATTGGTTGGACTCGGATCTTTCATCACGCCGTTAAGCAGAAAGGAGGTGGAGTTGAGCGCGATGTAGTTCATCATGATGGTGTTGATCACCTCATGACCGCCGGTATAGGCTTTGAGCGCGCCCACAATTCCCGCCCATATCCCGCCCATCAACAGACCTCCCAATATGGCCAGCGGCAGGTGGATGATCGTTGGGAGATCCACACCGAGCCAGCCGGGCAGGGCGTAACCGATCAATGAAGAAAAAACAGCGCCGAGGGCAAGTTGACCCTCCGCGCCGATATTGAACAAACCGCCTTTGAACGCCAGCGCCACAGCAAGCCCCGCAAAAATGTAAGGTGTTGCCCAAACGGCGGTTTCACTGATAGCGCGTTGTGATTTTACCGGACCAAGTTCGACGGAACCGAACGAACCTTCCAGCAACCCTTTATAGGCGAGAATGGGATCGCCGCCAACAGATTTAATGATGATGCCGCCCACGATCATCGATGTGAGGATGGCGAGCAGGGGAACCAGGATCGGGTCGATCCACTCAATAAACTGTTTCAATGACGATATGAATTTCGACAGCGAATTTGTTTGCTTTTCTGATGGCATCCATCGCTCCAGTAAACATTGAATTTAGTTTGATTATATCAACCCACTATCAAAACAAAAAGGGAAAGAGGCACAGCCTCTTTCCCTTTCTTTCGAGCGATTTGAAACTTACGGCTTGACCGGCGGAACGTTGGTCACAACAGAGCCGTCGAGCAACGCGGCGTTGAGCGTTTCCATCATCGAGGAAACTTCGGCGGGAACTTCGCCCGCCACATCGTGGTACGGAGCATAGCCCGCATCACCGAACACGTTGCCGTAGGTAATCGAACCATCCTTGGCGGCGGCGATCAATTCAGCCACGCCCGGAGTGATGAGCTTCATCGCGCTGGAGAGCATGCGAGGAGCCGCTTCGGGCAGGGTGAGGTACTGATCGGTATCCACGCCGATGGCGTAAGCGCCAGCCTGGGCGGCGGCGGTGATGGCGCCGTTACCGGTGATGCCGCCACAACCGAAGATCGCATCCGCGCCGTTATCCATCATGGACGTGGCGGTCTGCGCGCCCCACTCGGGGTCGGTGAAGGTCTTATCGAAACCCACATCGCTGTGATACACAACGAACACTTCGGTGGTGGTGCCGTTCATGCCATCGGCATACGCGGCGCCGGCTTTGTAGCCTTCACCAAAGCGCCAAACGGGAGGAACCACATCGGTACCGCACACGGCGCCGATCTTGTGGCTCTTGCTCATCGAAGCGGCAAGCGCGCCGACGAGGAAGCCAGCCTGATCTTCAGGGAAGTTCAGACCCGCAACGCCGTCTGTTTCCGCGGCTTGGAACTGATCCACGCCGATGAAATTAACATCGGGGTAGGTGGCCGCGGCGGCGACAGTCGCTTCACCGAGCGCAAAACCGACGGTCACGATCACATCGAAGCCGGCATCGCCGAACGTGCCGATGTTCTTGGCGTAATCTTTCGCATCGGTCGTTTCGATGTATTGGACAATGTCAGCCACGCCATCGGTCTGGGATTGCAGAACGCCTTCCCAGGCAGATTGGTTGAACGACTTGTCGTTGATCTTGCCCACATCGGTAACGAGACCCACGCAGAACACTTCAGCCTTGGGGCAGTCCGCGGCGGTTGGTTCAACAACAGGCGGTTCGGTCGGAGCCGCTGTCGGAGCCTCGGTTGGCGCTTCGGTTGGCGCAGGCGCTTGCGTGGGGGCTTCTGTTGCCGCAGGGGTGCAGGCGGCCAGAATCACCGAAGCGATGACCAACAAAGCAATCATCATATTCAACTTCTTCATTGTTTCTTCTCCTCTTTCAGGGTATTGATTTGAAGGGTTTACGCAAACCCTATTCGGCGGCAAGTATACAATCACTTGAAACATTCGACAAGCGTGCTTTTCGTCACGTTTATGGCTTTGCAAAGTGACCTAACAAACTAAGACTGTGCAACATGACACTTACCGGGGATGAAAAAACGCGTCACTTCACGAGTGCGCCCGGTCCTAACCCTCCACCCGCGCCTCCCCCCGGCGGACTCCCAGCATCAGCCATAACGCAATCGCCATAAACACCGGCGAAATGATCATGATCACGTTATAGTTATTGCTCGCCAACTGCACTGCCCACCCATTCAAGTTCGGACCGGCAATCGCAGACAGCGTGGAAAATAAATAATACAACCCGGTGAACGTGCCGATGCGCGCCGCCCCGGTCAAATCCACGACCATTGGCAGTGAATTGATATTGACGAACGCCCAGCCGATTCCGCCGAAGATCAGCAGAACGCCTGCCAGCGTCAACATGCGCGCGCCGCCCTCCACGAGCGGAATTCCCACCAATGGAAGCGGGGCAATGCCGGTTAACAACGCCTCAGCCGGCGTGATGTACACCAGAATCAACATAATGATCAACATGATCAATCCGATGGCGATCGTCACCCTGCGACCGATGCGGCTTCCGAGAAAACCGGCGGGGATGGCAGACAGCACAAAGAAAAGCGGCAGAACGGATAACAATGTCGCGCCGTCTCCCACATCCAAACCGAGGCGGTTCTTTGCATACAACGTGAAGAAAGTTTCAACAGCAGAATAGCCGACGAACCAGAAGAAGATGGCAAGCAAGAGGCGCAATCCGCTTTTTTCTGCGTCGGCAAAGACTTCGCGCAGGCTTTCCAGCAAGCCCGGTTGGCGCTCCGCTTGTTCATATTCCTTCGGTTCCTCAATGAACAGATACACAACCAACGCCGCCAGCAGTACCAATGCGGAACCCATCCAAAACGGGAAGTTGGGACTCATCTTATATAACATGCCGCCGGTCTGCAACGCAATGATGGAACCGATTCCGCCCATGAAGTTGATGATGCCGTTCGCCTGCGAGCGGAACGCGGAGGGGGTGATGTCTGGCATTAACGCCACGACCGGCGTTCGCCACAATGCCGCACTGAGCAAGGTTGTGCTGGTGCAAGCCACAAACAGCGGAATGATGGACGCGATGGGAATTAATCCAAACGCCAGCGCGGTGAGCGGCGCGCCGATGATGATGAACGGAATACGCCGCCCCAGCGGAGTTCGCAAGCGGTCCGACCACGCGCCGACCGGCGGCTGAATGAATAACGCCGCAATGTTATCCAGCGTCATGAAAAACCCGATGAGCGCGGGGGCAACGTCAAATTTTTCGGATAGAAAGATGGGGACGAACGCGTTGTACACTCCCCAGATGACGCTTACCCCAAAAAAACCAAACCCGAGCAGAAAGGTCTTGCCGTAATTGAGTCGCGATGACATGTTGCCTCCTGTTTCATGTTGAAGGTTGCAAGTCAAATCTCAAAGAGAGTTACCCGTGAGGTTTGACTTTAGACTTTTAACAAACTCTTTTTCTTTCTCGTTCAATTCCGCTTTTTCCAGTATATCCGGTCGTTTGCGAAGCGTGCGCAACAAAGATTGTTCCCTCCGCCATTGATCGATCTTTGCATGGTTGCCGCTTTGCAGAACTTCGGGGACCTTCCAGCCGCGAAATTCCGCCGGCTTGGTGTAGTGCGGATATTCCAACAAGCCCATCGAGTGCGAATCATCTTCCGCGCCGGTGGGGTCGCCTAGCACGCCGGGGATGAGACGCGAGACCGCGTCGATCAGAATCATCGCGGGTAGTTCGCCGCCGGTCAATACATAATCGCCAACGGAGATTTCGTCGGTGACGAGATGCTCGCGGATGCGTTCGTCCACGCCTTCGTAGCGTCCGCAGATCATGGCGATGTGTTCGTGTTGGGATAATTCTTCGGCAACGCGCTGGGTGAAAACCCGTCCCTGTGGCGTCAGCAGAATGATTGGAACAGGCTGACCCGTCGTCTGAACCGGGTTTTGTCCCATCACCGATTCGACCGCCTCGAAGACCGGCTCCGGTTTCATCACCATGCCCCCGCCTCCGCCGTAGGGAGTATCGTCGGTGACGTGATGTTTGTCGTGTGTGTATTCGCGGATGTTGAAGATGTTGACTTGGATCAACCCCCGCTCGCTTGCGCGTTTGAGAATGCTGGATTCCAGATAAGGAGGAAACACTTCGGGAAGAAGCGTGAAAACCTCGAACTTCATGCCGCGATTTTATCATTCTCTTTCTTCTTTGATTTGTGTGAATCTTCTTTCTGTATGCGGATCGCGCTGATTTCACGGAAAAAATCCAAAGAAAAAATCCGCGCGATCCGGGAAATCCGTGTACTGAAAGTTCTGGCGCTTTTTGGGTATGCGGTGAAACCATCCTTAATGCCCCTTCATTTTTTCATGGTAATATGAAATTATGTATTTACCGAGAAGCAGTAAGTGGAGCATGAACCGCCGCAAACGCCGCCCGAATTATTTTGGCTGGATCGTTTTGTTGTTGGTGGCGGCATTCGGCTATTATTTCAATCAAATCTATTTGCCAACCCAGCCGAACCCGTTCGAGGCAACCCCAACGCCCACCCGTTCCGCTGAATCGTTCGTGACCGATGCCGACCAACTTGCCAAAGAGGGCAAGTTCACCCAATCCATCAATGCGTATCAGGAGGCGATCCGCTCGTCGCCCCAAGATCCGGCGTTATATATTGCCATTGCGCGCGTGCAGGTGTTGGCGGGCAAACCCGCCGATGCGCAAGCCAACGCGGAGAATGCTTTGTTGCTCGACCCCGGTAACGCGCTGGCGATCGCCGTGCGCGCCTGGTCGGCGAATGCGCAGGGCAATAACTCCGACGCGCTCCGCTGGATCGAAGAGGCGTTGCAAATCGACCCGAATAATGGGCTTGTCCACGCGTATTACACAGAGATCCTTGTCGACTCTGGCTCATTCGATAACATTACAAAGGCGATTGAAGAATCGAAAGTGGCGCTGGCTCTGGCTCCCGACACCATGGAAGCGCACCGCGCGCGCGGCATTTTGTTGGAGGTAACGGATAATTACGAGGAGGCGATCCGTGAATTCGATCAGGCGTTATCGTACAACGACAATATTGCCGATTTACATTTGCGGATCGGGTTGAACTACCGCGCCGTCAGCGCGTCTTCTCAGGCGATCGACGCGTTCACTCGCGCCGATGTGCTGAACCCTGCCGACCCATACCCAGACCTGTATATTTCGCGCACCTATGCAGGGACAGGCGAGTTACCTAAAGCCTTGCAATATGCCGAAACCGCCGTGCAAAACAACCCGGTTGACCCGCGTTTGCGCGGCAATTTTGGCGTGATGTATTATCAAAACGATCTGTGGAAAGAGGCGATCACACAACTCCGCCTTGCTATTTTCGGCGGCGAGGCGGAAGATGGAAGCCAGATCGAAGGTCTCCCACTGGTTGGAAATGATATTCGGCTGGCAGAGATTTATTACACCTACGGACTCGCCCTGGCGCGTACCGGTCAATGCGGCGAAGCATTACAGATCGCCCAAGAGATACAATCCAAAATTCCAACAGATGAAACGGCAACGTTCAACGCAGGCGAAATGATTCGCATCTGCGAAGAGAATCTTGCCAACCCGCCCGCGAGCACATCGACCCCGGCAAATGTGGAAGCAACGCCCACAGTGTCGCCGTCTATCACCTCTACGCCATGAACATTTCACCGCGTCGCCCGCTGTTCAACCGACAGCCCCAGCCCAATATCTATCGCATGTTCCTGTGGGTGATCATGCTGTTGGGCGGGATTTGGGTGTTGCAACAGATCAGCCGCGGCGATATCAAACCGCTCTTTCAACCGACGCCGACTCCCACCCGTTCGCCCGAGTCTTTGATTCTGGAGGGTGAAGCCTTCTTTAGCGCGGGAAATGTCAACGCGGCGATTCAAGCCTACCGTGCGGCTGTGGACGTGAACCCCGGCGACGCTCAAACGTGGGCGAAGCTGGCGCGCATCCAAACCTACTCTTCCGCGTTTCTCATCACCAACGATCAGAAAAAAGCGCGCCTAACCGAGGCGCTCGAATCGGCGACCAAAGCCGTGGAACTCGCGCCCGATGACAGCGCTGCGCACGCCATCCGCGCCTTTGCCTTGGACTGGAACGCCAATTCCAATTTCCGCACCACCGAAGAAGTGCAAGATTTCTTGCGCGACGCGGAGGCTGAATCGTTGATCGCGTTGCAGTTGGATAACTCCAACACGCTGGCGCTGGTGTACTATGCCGAGGTGTTGCTCGACCAGCAAAAGTGGGACCAGGCGGATTTGACCATTAAGCAGGCGCTCGCGCAGGACGATACTCTTATGGACGTTCACCGCGTGAACGCGGCAGTGCTGGAAACGTTCGGTCAATACAATCTCGCCATTACCGAATGGGACAAGGCGATCGCTATCGAGCCGAACTTCACGTTCTTGTACACCCGCGCCGGCGCGAATTATCGAATCCTTGCGTTTGATATTGCAAGTAGACAGGGCATCGAGGTGGCGCGTCCCACGTATGTGAAATCGCTGGAGTATTTCGATAAAGCCGTGCGCATTAATGAGCAGATCGGGGTGAAAGACCCGGGTCCGCATTTGTCTATTGCGCGCACCTACTCGCAGTTGGGTGAATATTTTGCCGCCGCGCGCAACGTGCAAAAAGCATTGGAATACGAACCGACGAACCCCGATATTTACGGACAGTTGGGGATCGTATACTTCCGCTCCCGGAACTATGAAGGCTCGATCTTCTCGTTTAAGTGCGCAACGTATGGTTGCTCCGGTGAGGATTCATGCAAAGGTCGCGGGCTGGAACGTTGTTTCCCTGATCTCAACGAGAACCCGGTCGATGTGCCCGGGTTAGCCATTTCACCGAACACCATTGTGTATTATTACACCTATGGCTCGGTATTGTCAGCGTTGAGCCGACCAAGAGATAATAAATGTGGCGAAGCATTGAGGGTAATGAACGATGTGCGGGTGGAGCTTCGTAATAATCCCGATAACTATATTGACGGGCGCGATACCATCCTCAGCATTGTGCAGGCAGGAGAAGCCATCTGCGCCTCGTTGGCTAACGGGGACGCGCCAGCCTCCCCCGTCCCGAATGAGGCGATTACATCCACGCCGGTGGGGGATGTGATGCCTCAAGTCACCACGACGCCATAGCGCCCAACCTTGCGAAGGTTGGAAACCTTCGCAAGGGCCATCTCAGATTTCCGTAAGAATTTTTACAATCCCCTTGACTTGCCTCCTTGAAATGAGTATTATTGCCGTTAGCACTCGTGCAGGAAGAGTGCTAATTTCATGAATATTCCAAATTCCAATCAGGAGGCAGAAAGATGGCAAGCAAATTGAAGTTGAAGCCCCTTGGCGGACGCGTGATCGTTGAGCCGATCGAGCAGGAAGAAATGACTGCCGGCGGCATCATCCTTCCCGAAACCGCAAAGGAAAAACCGCAGGAAGGCAAAATCCTTGCGGCAGGACCCGGTGAGCGCGACGAAGACGGCAAGCGCATCGCCATGGACGTGAAGGTGGGGGACCGTGTGCTGTACGCGAAATATTCCGGCACCGAAGTGAAAGTGGATGGCAAGAAACTGCTCATCCTCAAAGAGAACGATATTTTAGCCATCGTTGAAGGCTAACAAACATACTGTGTAATCGGCGTTCTCTAACGCCGGGCGCGTTAGACGCCTATGGGCGCGCGCCCTACACAATAATTGGAGGAACACAAAATGGCTGCTAAACAAATTGTCTTTTCAGAAGACGCCCGCCGCAAACTTAAGAACGGCATGAACGTAGTCGCTAACGCAGTTGGCGCAACTCTCGGACCCAAGGGCCGCAACGTGGCAATCGATCGCAAATTCGGCTCCCCGACCGTCACTCACGACGGCGTTTCCGTCGCGAAGGAGATCGAACTCGAAGATCCGTTCGAGAACATGGGCGCGCAACTTCTCAAAGAAGCCGCGTCCAAGACCAATGATATTGCCGGCGACGGCACAACCACCTCGACCGTGCTGGCTCACGCTATCGTCAATGAAGGCTTGAAAGCGCTTGAGGCTGGTTACAACCCGATGCTCCTCAAGCACGGAATTTCGCTCGCCACCGAAACCATCGTGGAAGAACTCCGCAAGATGTCGGTGAAGATCGATACCAAAGGCGACATCGCCTCTGTAGCGACCAACTCCGCCGCTGACGAAGAGATCGGCGGCTTGATCGCCGACGTGATGGACAAAGTCGGCAAAGACGGCGTCATCACCGTGGAAGAATCAAAGTCCATGCAGTTCGAGCAGGAATTTGTCGAAGGTATGCAGTTTGACCGTGGTTACCTCTCGCCGTACTTCATCACCAGCGCAGACAAGATGGAAGCCATCATTGCCGACGCCTACGTGCTGATCAACGAGAAGAAGATCTCTGCCGCGCAAGACATTGTGCCTTTGCTCGAAAAACTTGTGCAGATCGGCAAACGCGAACTCGTGATCATCGCCGAAGATATTGACGGCGAAGCGCTCGCCACACTCGTGTTGAACAAATTGCGCGGCATGTTGAACGTGCTTGCCATCAAAGCCCCCGGCTTTGGAGACCGCCGCAAAGCCATGTTGCAAGATATCGCCATCCTCACCGGCGGAACCGTGATCGCCGAAGAGACCGGTCGCAAACTCGAAACAGCCACACTGCAAGACCTCGGTCGCGCTGAGAAAGTTGTCTCTGACAAAGAGAACACCACCATCATCGGCGGCAAGGGCAAGAAGGCTGACATCGAAGGTCGCATCAAGGAAATTCGCTCTGAGATCGACAAGAGCACCAGCGACTACGACAAAGAAAAACTTCAGGAACGCCTTGCCAAGTTGAGCGGCGGCGTCGCCATCATCCGCGTGGGCGCGGCGACTGAAACCGAAATGAAGGAAAAGAAACACCGCGTTGAAGACGCTCTCTCCGCCGCGCGCGCCGCAGTGGAAGAAGGCATCGTCCCCGGTGGTGAAATTTCCCTCATCAACGCCGCATCCAAGTTGGATAAACTTGCCAAAGAGAACGGCGACGAAGACAGCGAAGTTCGCGTGGGTATCAACATCGTCAAAAAGGCGCTTGAAGCCCCGATCCGCCGACTCGCTTCGAACGCCGGGCAAGACGGCTCCGTCATCATCGACACCGTCCGCCGCACCGCCGCCGAAAAGAAGAACAAGAACATCGGCTACAACGTGCTCACCAATAAATATGTGGATATGATCGAAGCCGGCGTTATTGACCCGGTCAAGGTTGTGCGCGGCGCGCTCGAAAATGCCGCATCCATCGCCTCGATGATCCTCACCACCGACGTGCTCGTCACCGACATGCCCGAGAAGGAAAAACCCGCTCCCGCCATGCCGCCTGGTGGAATGGATTACTAAAAACAAAACCTTGCGAAGGCTCTCAGCCTTCGCAAGGTTTTTTATTCGATATAATCAGGGGATAATGATTCTTCAACGCCGCCACAACTTCATCTGGATCTTCCTCATCCTTGCGCTCGGACTCACTTCGTGCGCTTCTACTTCGACAGTTCAACCTGCCATCACACCCTCGGCAACCTCCACGCCTCAGCCTCCGACCGCCACGCCGGAGCCGATGGCATTAACCGTCAACGGCGAAGGCGTCACCCTTGTCGAATTCAATGCGGATGTGGCAGATTACATCAACGCGCAAGCCGCGCTCGGTACCCCGGTTGATTCGACAACGGCAACCAGCGCGGTGATCGACGATCTCGTGGCGCAAATGCTCCTCGCGCAAGCCGCGCGCGCGGAGGGCTTTACCCTCAACGATGCCGCGTTGCAAGCGCGAATCGATTCGCTGACACAACAACTCGGCGGGGCGGATGCGCTCGAAGCGTGGAAAACGAGTCACGGGTACAGCGACCCAGCCTTCCAATACGCGTTGAAGCGCGCGGTAGAATCCGCATGGATGCGTGACAAAATCATTTCATCCGTGCCTGTCACTGCTGAGCAAGTCCACCTCCAGCAGATTTTGCTCTATAATGAAGACACGGCGCGAAGTTTTCTCCTGCAATTGAACGGCGGAAGCAACTTTGACGATCTCGCCTTGAAAGGCGACCCTGTGACGCGCGGCGATCTTGGCTGGGTGCCGCGAGGCTATTTGCTGAACAAAGATATTGAAGACGCCGCGTTCAATCTGGCAGTGGGCGAGCATAGCGATGTGATCGCCACAGACATTGGCTTTCATATTTTGAGAATTCTGGCGCGCGACCCCGCGCGTCCGCTTTCCCCGGATGCCTTGTTATCGTTGCAGGCGCTTGCGCTGAAGAATTGGGTCGCCGAACAACGTCAGTCCGCTGTGATCGTGACACAGTAGTTTCACTATACGGAGCAATTTGATGAGTGATGATTTTAATTTCGATGGCAAACAATCAGGCTCGCGCGGCGGAGGACGAAAGCTTGAGTTATGGGATTTTCTTTCGATCCTCATGCTGCTCTCCACCGTTTGTCTTGTCCTCTATTTTGGCCTGGTGTTCGTCGATCCGAATTCAAGGTTGAATATTTTGCCACCCAGCGGATTGGGACCGAAAACAGCCACGCCCACCGTCACCCCGCTCCAGTTGCAAGCGACATGGACCGCCAGCCCAACCATTGCGCTGACCGCCAGCGATACTCCCCGCCCGACCTTTACCCCGTTTTCAACAAATACGCCATTCTCGCTCATTCCGCCCACTCGCACACGCAAACCGCCCACGGCGACACGCACACCCAAAGCCCCCTTCGGCGCGACAACTCAACAGGTGGAAAGCACCGTAGTGCATCCCGAATTTGCGTGTAATTGGGCGGGTATCGGCGGCACGGTTGTGGATATCAATAACAGCCACATCTACGGTCAGGTCATTGTCTTGCGCGGCATACTGGATGGCAAGACCATCGAAATGCAAACCGTAAGCGGCATCAACAAGGAATATGGTCCATCGGGTTTTGAATTTGCGTTAGGCAGCGCCCCGATCGCTTCGACCGCGCTCTATGTTCAACTGGTAGACTTAAATGGGTTGCCGCTGTCCGCTCAAATTTCTGTGCCCACCTCTGCCGACTGTGGAAAAAATCTTGTTCTGGTGCGTTTCAAGAAGAATAAGTGATCGATCGATTTGTCTATTGAAAAACAGGCGACCAATTTCGGTCGCCTGTTTTGTTATACAGCCACATTCCAATGTTCGTACTTTGGAAGTTTTGCCCGAACCGCATCGTCCACCAGCGCGCGCAGTTGAGTTGTGACGGGACCCATCACGCCTCTTCCCACGGGACGGTGATCTACCTTTGTGATGCCGGTCACGCCTGCGGCGGTGCCGGCGAAGAACATTTCCTCGGCGATGTACACTTCTGTGCGATCGATCGAACGTTCCACTACGTCGATTCCAAGTTCGCGACGGGCAAGTTCGATTACCGTTCTGCGGGTGATGCCTTCGAGGATGTTGTCTGTGATGGGCGGAGTGACCAGCACGCCATCGCGCACCATGAAGATGTTCATGGCAGAGCCTTCTGAAACGTGACCGTTATGGTCGAGCACGAGGGCTTCATCAAAGCCCGATTGCACCGCGTCTGACTTGATAAGCGATGAATTGACATACGCGCCTGCCACTTTGGCGCGAGCAGGGATGACGTTATCGTCCACCCTGCGCCATGAGGAGAAGGTCACATGCGCGTCGGTGTCATTCTTCACGTATTTTTCATACCCCATTACAAAGATACTGAACTCATCTTTGATATCGTGTAGGCGCACACCAATGCCCAAGTCTGCCTTGTAAAACGTGGGGCGGAAATAAATATCCTGCTTCCAGTTATCTGTTCTGAGAAGATCGAGTGTCACTTGAATCAGGCTTTCTTCATCGTACTCCGTTTTCATCGATAACATGCGCGCGGAATGTAACAGTCTGCGGAAATGATCGTAGGGACGAAAAACGAAGAGACGTTTCTTCTCTTCGTTCCAAAATGCCCGCATGCCTCCAAACACCGACGTGCCGTACAGGAATGCGTGCGAGGCAATACTCACTTTTGCTTCTGATAGGGGGATGATCTTGCCCTCAAAATACGCGTGCTTCGAGAGATCCATGGGCGCCTCCAAAAATGTGATTGGGACCAACTCTTACGGGCGGATTATACCGTACTCACCTTGTCTATTCCTCCTTCACGGCATTTTTGGACAACCTTTGTCAGATTTTACAGGCATGGTAGACTCAGCCAATACGCCTTACGAGGTAAGTTGCATCTACTTCATCTACTTGGCGGTTTTCATCTATATCAGGGACAACTACTTGGTGGCTTGAACATTCGCCATCAGTTGTTGATTGCCTATCTGGCATTGCGCGCGCCGCAAGCGATTCCGCGTTCTGAGATCGCTTTCAAACTTTGGGCGGATTCAAGCGAAGAACAAGCGCTTACGAACTTGCGTAAAGCCTTGCATCACCTCAAACAAATCGGGGATTTCATTCAAGCCGACTCACACGCTCTTCAACTCAATCGGGATATTCGACTAGACATCGCAGACTTTGCCTCCGCATTAGATTCTGCCGACCGCGCCCGCCGCGCCAACGACGTGGATGCGGAACTTTCCGCCCTTGAAGCTGCCTCGGCTTTCTATAAAGGGGATCTCCTCCCCAGCCTCTACGATGAGTGGCTGATTCCCGAACGCGATCGCCTACGGGATATGTTTATCCGCGCGATGGATCGTCTCATTGCCGTGCTTGAGAATCGCAAGCATTACCGCGATGCGATCAAACACGCCCAGCGTTTTCTCCAAACGGATAACTTGCGTGAAGAAACCTATCGGACTCTGATTCGACTCCACGCTTTGAACGACGACCGTGCCGCAGCGTTGAATGTTTATCATGCTTGCGCGGGCGTACTATCAAAGGAATTAGGTGTTGAGCCAGATTCAAGTACGCGAGAATTGTACGAACGCCTGCTCAAAAGCGAATCACAACCTTTAAAGATCGCGATCCCTGCGAGACCCATTTCCACGCCGCTGGTCGCGCGAGAACAGGAATGGAAAACATTAATCGCCGAGTGGAAGAAAACATCAAATGGCGAACTTCGCACCGTACTGTTAAGCGGCGAAGCGGGGATCGGCAAAACGCGCCTGGCTGAGGATCTCCTGCATTGGGCGTCGCGGCAGGGCATCCGCACCGCCTCTGCCGCGTGCTATTCGGCTGAAGGACAAATATCGTTCGCGCCGGTGACAGGCTGGTTACGATCCATGCCGTTGCCTGAATTGGGCTCTGGTCCGCGTTTAGAACTTTCACGCCTCCTGCCTGAATTACGAAGTGAAAGCGCCTCACCGCAACCTATGACCGAATCTTGGCAAAGACAGGTCTTTTTCGAGTCCATGGCGTGGGCATTGCTGAGCGAAAACGAACCACTTATCCTTTTGCTTGACGACATTCAATGGTGTGACAACGATACACTGGACTGGTTGAGATATTTTTTGCATTTTGATAAAAAGGCAAAGATACTTTTGTTGGTCACATTGCGCGCCGAAGAACTTCCGGCGAATCATTCACTGCAATTGCTGTTGGTAGATTTGCGCGGTGATGAACAGTTGACCGAGATGGAACTCAGTCGTCTTAATGAGAAACAGACCGCTGAGTTGGGCGTGCATTTGCTTGGTGAAAAATTCTCCGAGGCGGATTCGCTCGCGTTGTTTAACGAGTCGGAAGGGGTTCCGTTATTTGTGGTGGAGTTGGCGAATGCCGGCGTCAGGGTGGATGCGGCTCGGGAGGCGGAGGCAGGTTCGGGGTCGAAAGAAGCGGGACTTCCGCCGAGGTTGAAGTCAATTCTTGAGGGCAGGCTTGCGCGGCTTTCCTCTCCAGCGCGCGTGGTGATCGAGTCGTCGGCAGTCATCGGTCGAGAGTTTGATTATGACCTATTACGAAGAACATCCGAACTTGATGAGGGCGCGACGGTTAATGCGCTCGATGAGCTCTGGCGTCTGCGCATGATCCGTGAACGCGGCGGGCGCTATGACTTCAGCCACGATAAACTGCGCGAGGCGACACTCGCAGGCATCAGCCCGATCCGTTTGCGTTGGTTGCATCAGCGCGTGGGCGAAGCGTTGGAAGCGGATCAGGCAACCATGGAATATCCGCGCATTGCCGAACATTTCGAGCGTGCCGGTTTGAAGAATAGAGCGTTGGAATATTACGTGCGCGCAACACAACAGGCAGGACAGTTATTTGCATTCATCGAGGCGCTGGAACATTTACGACATGCGATCCTGATCGAAACAAAACCTGACGCGCTGGCGAACTTACACGAGCAACGCGGCGATCTGTTGAAGATGATTGAACGTCGTGAAGATGCGTTCCAAGCGTTTGCGCAGGCGCACAGCCTGAGTGAGGACGATCTGCAAAAGGCGCGCGTGAGTCGCAAACAATCTACTTTAACAGGGCGATTCAATCTAGAAGTCGCCCGCCAGAAATATCAAGCCACGCTAGACGATTTGAGCCACGCTCAAAGCAAAGCCGGTTATTGGTCGGAGTGGATCGAAGCGCAACTCTCATGGATCGAAACCTGTTACTGGATGCAAAATGGTGAAGAAGTGAGTGAGTTGTTGGAGCAGGTTCGCGGACCCGTCGAACAACATGGCACCCTGTTGCAAAAACTCACTTATCGCGCACGGCTGATCTCAAGCGCATTTATCAACGAACGCTACCGCATGAATCAATTGCATCTGACGCTGGCGCAGGAAACAATCGAACTGGCGATCGAGTCGGGCTACCCGCATCAGATCTCCAACGCCAAACGCCAATTTGCCATGGTCGCTTTATGTGCAGGTCAATTGGATGTTGCTGAAGCGGCCTATCGTGAGACGATCTCGTTATGCAAAAAGAATGGTGACATGAACTCCATGTTGATCGCTCGTACCTATCTTTCGATCACACATCGCCGCCAACGTAAACTTCAGGATGTCCGCACGGATACAGATTTGCTCGAACAACATTTGGGACAAGCCAGTAACAACCCTGCCTATCGCGGCGTTGTGGATACCAACCGTGCCTGGCTTGCGTATCAGTCTCGTGATTTCGATTCGGCGAAGAAACTGGCACAGTCCGCCCTCGATGTCTGGAATACACTCGAAAACCCCTATCCTCTGCATTCACTCGCTCGGTTCTTGCTTTTTGCCTTGGCTGTTCAAGATGAAAATACGGATGAAGCCCTCGCCTGTGCCCAAGCCATGCTTGCCCCGCCGGAGTGGAAACTGACTCTCGAAGTGGAGTCTGCGCTTCTTGCCGCGCTGGAGGCTGGTCCGGCTGGCCGAGACCTTTCCCTCCGCCTCAGCCGAGAAGCAGTGGAAGTTGCGAAAAAGGCTGGATATTTGTAGTTTGGGGAACGCTTTGGGAACGCACGGTTTGCTATAGTGGGAACATCAATCAAACCAGAGAGGAGTTTTTCCATGATTCTTGTAGTTGGAGCAACCGGGCAATTAGGAACCGCTATCATCCGCAGGTTAGTCGCGGCAAAACAAGCCGTGCGGGCGTTTGTTCGTCAGGGGTCGCATTATGAGCATTTGAAAGTCCCCGGTGTGGAATTTGCCTTCGGTGACCTTCGTGATGCCGCTTCTGTGGATACCGCATGCAAAGGTGTGGATGTAGTGATGGCGACCGCTACAGCTATTCTTCCGCATGGCTCATATAGTTTCAAATCTGTGGATGGAGACGGATACCGAAATCTTGTTGATGCTAGCAAGAAACATTCTGTCAAACAGTTTATTTTAGTTTCGGTGCCAGTAACCCCGCACGATGAGAAAGTTCCAGCTTTTAAATACAGGCGCATTACCGAAGATTACTTGAAGAACAGCGGGCTGAACTACACGATCTTCCAGGCATCTCTTTTCATGGATTGTTGGTTTGCCTTTATCGGGAGTACCATCCCCGGGCGCGGATCGGAAGCGGCAACCATAAAACGGCAGTTTTGGTTCCTCAAGATGTTTATGGGCATGGTGGGTAACATGATCGAAGGTATGAATATGGCGTTGGTTGCAGGAAGCGCAAAGACGCGCCACGCCTTTGTGACGACAGATAATGTGGCAGATTTCATGGTCAAGTCTATTGGCCACCCCAAGGCACAGAAAGCGGTCTTTCAAATCGGCGGTCCTGAAGTGCTCACATGGGAACAAGTAGTCACCACCTATGGTAGCGTACTTGGGCGAAAGATCCGGCCGATTTACGCGCCAAATGGTGTTTTCCGTGTGGCTCGCATGTTCTTTGCGCCATTCTCGGAGGGAGCCTCAGATATTCTTGGGTTGAACTGGCTGGTAGGGTACGACACGCCTTACAAGATGAATGAGCTTGCCTCTACATTTGGCGTCAAACTGACGACTGCGGAGCAGTTTTTGAAACAAAAAGCAAGTTTGCCTGCATAGTAGTAGAAATCGAATCAGGTAGGTGAGACAAGGGGATTCTGTCCCACCTACCTGACGGGGGATCAGGTTTAGCGTTGATAATGATTGAAAACAATTTTGATTAACGAATCTGCCGCCAATTTTGTGGATGTGTTGGATGGTTAAGAATCTCATACTTCTTACAAGTGTTTTAGTTTTGCTCTCTTCATGCTTGCCTGCCGCGTCAGCCCCTATGCAAACGCAACCTGCCTCAGAGATGGTTACGGTTACCTCAACATCGAAACCTCCATCACGCACTCCACGACCTTCGCAGACGCCCACTCTCATAGTGGAGGAGGCTACTCCAACTACCGCGCCAATGTATACCTTGGAATGTGTTAACGTGCCGACTGGCGGTTATTACATCAATCTGACCTCACGGCGTACATTGCATATGACTCAGCTATCTTTCGATTTGCTGGGAACGACAGGATCTTTCGCCGCAGGAAAACTACCGGCTCCTACTCTGGTCATTGATACAAGCGGTGGGGCAATATTTGGCCACACCGAAACAGAATTGGCTGTCTGCCAAATGGCTGGAGGTTGTACAGCTACGTATGAATCGAAGGTCTTGGTCATGCAGATCACTTGCTCGCTGTGACCAGAGGCTGAATGATTCTCATCGCAGGCGCGTCGAGCAAGCCCGGGCAGAGACTGCTTCCCATGTTAGTGGCGAAAGGCTACCAAGTCCGTGCGTTGACGCGTGATGTATGCAAATTGGAAAATGCCCGTTCGCTTGGCGTACAGGTCGTTGAAGGGGACCTGCGACAGCCTGATACGCTGTTTCGTGCCTGTGAAGGCGCGGATGCAGTCGTGTCATCTGTGACGGCGGTGGCAGGGGTCGGCGAAAATAACGTCCACACGGTGGATGAAGCAGGAGTCCGCTCGTTGATGGAGACAGCTCAACGGTCGGGTGCGAAGCGGTTCGTGTTCGTGTCCGCGTATGGCGCGGCGCAGAATCATCCAGTGGACTTCTTCCGCATGAAGTTTGCCGCGGAGGAATATCTCAAATCCTTGAACATGGAATACACCATTTTGCGCCCAACCGCGTTCATGGAGTCGTGGTGCGCGCGGATCGGCGTACAAGTAATGAACGATCAACCTGTGACGATATTTGGCAACGGGAAGAACCCAATTGGTTTTATTTCCGCGGAGGATGTAGCGAAATTTATCCTGCTGGCGCTCGAAGATCCGCGCCTGCGAAATCAAACAGTGACGATTGGCGGTCCGCAAAACTTGACATTTGAGGAAGTCGCCGCGACGTATGAACGACTAGCTCATAAATCGGCACGCAAAACATACACGCCTGCCTGGCGGCTTCAGTTGATGCGCGCTTGGCATGGGCTTTTCGATGAAACCAAATCACGCTTTATGGCAATGCGTTACGACCTTGCCACATCCAATTGGCGGGTGGATATGAGCGAGGTGGTGAAGCAGTATCCGGTGAGGTTGGTGGGGTTGGATGAATTAATCGGAAAGGACGCTGAAAAAAGGTAGACCCCTTCATTTATGGAAGGTAAGGAACGCTTTGGGAACGGTAGGCATTATACAGTGGAAGCGGTTATTGAAATCAGATCGTTTCATAAAGCGCGAAATCAATCCTTGTAAGATCAACCAAGTATTGACTGGTGAATTCAATCTGGAGACTTTATGTTACTAAATCCTTATATTGCAGGTAATCCGCTTAAAGACAAAGCCATGTTTTTTGGCAGGGACGATGTTGTGCGTGAAGTGACACAAATGCTCAATCATCCTGATGAAAAAGCAATTGTATTATTTGGACAAAGGCGTATCGGAAAGACCACCATCCTCTTGCAGGTTGACCAACGCCTTTTAGATGATGGCAGATTTACGCCCGTATATTTTGACTTGCAAGATCGCGCCTCCAGTACTTTGAAAGAGGTATTGTACAAACTTGCGCAGGCGATTGGTTCTCGTGTAAAGGCGTCTGTGCCTTCTCTAGAGAGCTTTGATGAAGATGGCGCATATTTTATGAAGGAATTCCTCCCTGAAATGATCAAGCAAGCGGGGCCTGGCGGTCTTGTTATTCTATTTGATGAATTTGACGTCATGGATAGCCCGCAAAACAACCTGGCAGGGCGAACGTTCTTTCCATATCTGCGAACATTCATTGCCGAGTTGGTCAATGTCAAGTTTATTTTTGTGATCGGAAGGCGCCCTGAAGAACTTTCTACCGAGTCGCTTTCAACTTTTAAAGGGATACGTGCATCGAGAGTCTCATTGCTGGATCGAAAAAACACGGAAGCGGTTGTGCGGCAGTCTGAGGCAAAGGGTAGTTTGCTTTGGGCGGACGATGCTGTTGAACGGGTCTGGCAGATTACTCAGGGACACACCTATTTCACTCAGTTGCTATGTAGTGTTGTCTGGGAGGCTGGACAGGAGATTTCGGTAAACGGAAAAGCTGCGACCGTCTCTGCCAAAGAAGTGGATTCGTCTGTCCCTGATGCAATGAAACATGGGGCGAATGCCTTTACGTGGATTTGGGACGGTTTGCCCCCTGCCGAACGGGTTGTGATGGCGGCGATGGCAGAAGTGGGGAAACAGATCATTAGCCAGGAGCAAATTGAAGATGTGTTGAACCGAAGCGGCGTTCGCCTCGTGGCGCGCGAATTGAAGATTGCCCCGATGACTTTGGTGGAATGGGATCTGTTACATCCGATGGAAGATAATTACCGATTTGCCGTTCCGCTATTACAGGTGTGGGTAAAAAATAACCGCCCACTTGCGCGAGTGAAAGACGAACTGGATCGGCTTGACCCGCTGGCTGAAAACCTGTATCGCTCCGGGCAGAGTTTTTACGGGTTGGGTAAAACAACCGAAGCCACCCAGCAATTGCGGCAGGCTCTGGCTGCAAACCCAAATCACTTGAAATCAAGGTTGTTATTGGGGAGGATTCTGTTTGAGAAAGGTGATTTGCAATCCCTAACAGATGCGGTTCAGACGCTTGAGGAAGGATACAACTATGACACGGTGGCAGTGGGTTCAGATCTTGTCAAAGGTCTATTGGCTTTAACCGACCATCAGACAGATGATGAAAAACTGAAAACGTACGGTCGAATTTTGGAAATTCAGCCACATCAAAACCTGGCGCGTGAGCGTATGAATACGATCTGGATCACGCGTGGTGAATCTGCTCTGGAGCAGAAGAACTTTACTGAAGCGCTCGAAGCCTTTAACAAGGCAGGCGATACGAAAAAGATCGAGTTGGTGCGGCAGGCAGAAAAGGAGCGCTGGGCGGCTGAAGCGGACACTGCTTTACAAGCGAACGATTTGGCAAAAGCCCTTGAGCTTTATAAATTGATTGGTGACGAAGGCAAGATTGCCAGCCTGAACGAACTGGTGGAAAAGAAATGGATCGAAGACCAAATGCGTAAAGCGCTGGCGGCAGAGAAACAGGAACAATGGGATCAGGCGATTCAATTCTATAACTCTGTGTTAGGGAAACAGCCCAATCACGAAAATGTTCTAACATTGATAAAAAATGCCTATGACCAGGCAAATCTTGCTGGCTTATATAAACAAGGTCTGGATCTAATGCAGGCAAAGCATTTGGATAATGCATTGGCTCAATTTGTCAAAATAATAAACATAAATCCCCGTTATAAAGATTCTGCACAGTTTCTATATCAAATTGTGAATAGTCAACAAACATCACCTGCAAGTTTACCATCCGCGTCTAATCCTGTAAGTGAATCTATTAAAGTAATACTTAAGTTGATTGCTTTACCAATTGTTTGGTTTATTAGTGCCTCTGTCACTGCTGAGTTTTATTATTATGGTGACGAGCCATACGTTGTTGCCACTGTTGCGGCACTTGTTGCTGGTTTTTTTATGTTTAGAAAAAAATCGCCGCCGCTCAAAGAAACAGCACTAAATACCTCACAAGTTATATCGGCCAAAGATTCACAAAACGGTGAAATTAAATCTAAATTGAGTTCATCGACTCCTGTTAAATTGATTCTGCTTGCAATCATTTGGTTTATCAGCTATACACTTTACAATGATTTTAGTTTTGATGAGACTGGTGCAGTTGTTGTCGCATCCTTGGTGGCGTTCTTTACGGGCGTTTTCATGTTCCAGCAGAAATCGCCAAAAAAGGAAGAATAATATGAGTACTCAAATCAATCCATTTGTATACAGTCGCGCGGTGATGCCCAATGAGTTCGTTGGCAGAGAAAAAGAGATCAGGCGGCTCCTCAGCAGACTTTCCAACGATCAGTCTACAGCGATTATTGGTTTGCCGCATGTTGGGAAAACGTCCCTTATAAATTATGTGATGCATTCCAATGTGCGTAAGGAAGCCTTTGGTGATGTGTTTCAGCATGATTTGTTGCGGGTGTTGGACGCGCATATGCTTCGTTCTGTACAGTCACAAACAGAATTTTGGGCACAAGCTTTAAAGCCCGTGGAAGATACTCTGGCTAAACAAGAACCAGTGTACTCGCCCTTGAAAGATGTGTTTGTCACAACCAAAGAGAATAAATACGGGACTTTTGTGCTGGAGCAGTTGTTTACAGTCTTCAAAGAAAATAAAATCAGGCTGATTTTGTTCTTAGATGAATTTGATGATCTGTTGTCTCATCCAGTTTTGAATAGCGCGGAGTTTTTTGGGAGTTTGCGATCTTTGGCGTCTCGTTCATTGGGGTTGGTTTTGGTGCTTGGGTCACGGCGTGACCTTGAACAACTAAATACCAAAACGCAGGAGATCAACCCGCATGGTTCGCCATACTTCAATGTATTCACTGAAATTGTGTTGAAAAACCTGCCCGAAGATGCTTTTCACAAACTGCTGGAAAAAGCTGGCGATCAATTTAACGAGAACGATCGTGAATTTATTCGGAGTGTTTCAGGCTTTCACCCTCTTATCGCACAGGCGGCGGCGGCAAAGTTGTGGGAGGCAACCGAAGAAGGTTTGAAAGATTCAAAACGCTATGAGGTTGCCGGGCGCGAGTTACATAGAGGTATAAAGCATAATTTTGCGGATACATGGCGTGTGTGGTCGAATGAAACAAAGCGTGTGATTACCATTGTCGCTCTCACGCAGATTCCCAAAATGCTGGGCAAGCAACACCTCTTTGCAATCGAAGATGATTTCAAGAAACTGTCTGATTATTCAAGTGAAGTTCAGGCGCTCGAAGATCGCGGGGTGCTGGTCAGTTCGGGCAATGGTTGGATGATCACACAAGGCGCATTATTATGGTGGCTTACCGATGAGTTGGTCCGCAATGTGCGGGATGAAACGGAGTTTAGCGCTTGGCTTCAAGCGCAAGAGATGGATGGCGCTTTTACTACTCAACAAAAAATACAACTATCCAAGTCCACATCTGTGGTGCTCGAATATCTTAGTAAAGGTGCAACTACATTAATTGAGGCGTTCGCCCAAGGCGCGGCTAGTGCAGCATTGAAAAATGTAGGATGGTAAGATAATGAGCAATGCTGTCCTCCGAGTTTTCAAATGCTCGGAGGTTTTTATTCCACTTGACAACCCATAGTTTGGGGGTAAAATCTAGTTCGATACTTATCGAATTAGATTGAGAGCGTGAACTATGGAACCCCAGCCTGAAATCCTATCCTTTGTCAAAGCCTTAGCCTCCGCCGACCGTTTGCGGATCGTCGGTCTATTGAGCATGGGGCCGAAGCGTGCCGTAGAAATTGCCGAGTCGCTGGGCGTGCACCCGTCAGAGGTGAGTCGGCATCTGGAACAGTTGACAGCCTCCGGCGTCATCCATGAAGCGGATGGGGTTTATTCTCTCGACGAGAAAGCCATCGAGTCACTGGCGCGCGGTCAATTCGAGGGGAAGCGTCCGATGTACGTTCCCGAAGAAGATCAGGAGGAGAATGTGCGGAAGGTGTTGAAAGCGTATCTAAACGCAGACGGCACGATCAAGCAGATTCCACAAGAGGGGAAGAAGTTGCTCATCATTTTAAACTATGTGCTAGATGCGTTTGCGTTCGATACAACATTTACCGAAAAAGAAGTGAACACGATCATCCGCCGCTTTCACGTGGATACGGCGTCGTTGCGGCGCGCGTTTATCGATCAGGGCATGTTGGCGCGCGAGAGCGATGGCACGAAGTATTGGAGAGTTCGATAGCATGTCATTCTGAGCAGAGCGAAGAATCTCTGATGTTGTCATAGAGACCCTTCGCTGGCGCTCAGGGTGACATAATGAGAAATATGACCAATTCAAGTGAAGAACTCGTTATCTTTTTCAAGGCATTAGCCGATAAGAACCGACTCAAGATCGTAGGTTTGCTTGCGGAAAAATCCTACAGCGTGGAGGAACTTGCCGCGTTGTTGAATCTCAAACCATCCACCGTGTCGCATCATTTAGCGCGACTCGCGGAGGCGGGATTGGTCACCTCGCGCGCCGAAAGTTATTACACCGTTTATCAGTTGGATCGAAAGAAACTGGAGGAAAGATCGCGGAGCATGTTTTCGCAAGATGAACTGTCGTCGGTCGTCGCGGATGTAGACGCCGACGCTTACGACAAGAAGGTGATCAAGGATTATTCTCGGCGCGACGGAACGTTGAAGGCGTTCCCATCACAACGCAAAAAATTCGACGCCATCCTCCGCCACGTCGTGAAAGCGTTCGATGTGGGGAAGCGTTATAGCGAGAAACGCGTCAATGAGATTCTTTCGGGCTTTCATGAAGATACAGCGACGTTGCGACGCGAACTTGTCGGCGCGGGGTTGATGAAGCGTGAAGGTGGTGGGGGAGAATATTGGCGGGTTTAAAAAGCCCACGCGAAGCCGCCTGTTAACCCGGTTGAAACAACACAAAGAATAGACTTTATCCGTAATATGCCCAGAGTCTTCTTTGGGGACGCAGATGAACGCTGAGTTCGCTGATTCAGGAAGAAAAATCTGCGTTTGTCGGCGTGAATCAGCGTCTCGAGTTAATTTTGGATAATGTCTAATATACAAAAGACCGCCGAGAGTTTTTTCTTGGCGGTCTTCGCGTAAAAGAATCTTTATCTACGAACTAAACCCTTCTGCCAGGCATACACAGCCACCTGGGTTCGGTCGGCGAGATGTAGTTTGCTGAGGATGTTGCTGACGTGTCCCTTCACGGTATTCTCACTAATGACCAATTTCTCGGCGATCTGGCTGTTGGTCATGCCGTTGGCGATCAGGCGTAGCACATCCAGTTCGCGTTCGGTGAGTTCGGTGAACAGAGGTTGCTCATCGCCGTTCTCACTGCGGATATTTTGCAAGACGCGCGCCGCCACCAGCGGATGCAGGGTGACTTCCTTTTGCGCCGCGCGGTGCAACGCCTCGACAAGTTTTTCCATTTTCATGTCTTTCAAAATATATGAAATCGCGCCCGCTTTCAGCGCGGGGAAAATATGCGCATCCTCGTGATACGAAGTCAGCACCACGACCTGCGTGCGCGGGCTAATCTGTTTAATGCGCCGCGTGGTCTCCACGCCATCCATGCCGGGCATGATGAGGTCGAGCAGTACGATATCGGGGATGTAATCTGAAACCAGTTGGAGCGCGGCTTCGCCCGAGGCGGCTTCGCCGACCACTTGGAATTCCTTTACGGTTTCGATGTAAGAACGGATACCGTTCCGCACGACTTCGTGATCGTCCACAATGATGACGCTGATTCGGTTGTTTTGATTATTTTGTGCCATAACCGTTTCCTTCTCAATTTTTGATCGGCGCCTGTACCAGGATCCTTGTTCCGTGCCCCGGCGCGCTTTGGATTTGAACCGTTCCATGAATACTGCTTACGCGTTCGCGAATCGAACGCAGACCCATGCCGTACGATTTTTTTTCAAGGTCGAAACCGCATCCGTCGTCGGCGAGGGAGAGTTGCACCGTGTCGTGATTATAGACGAGGGAAATATCCATGCGGCGGGCTTTGCTGTGTCGCGCCACGTTTGCGAGCGCCTCTTGCGCCACGCGGTAGAGTGCTTGCTCCATGTCGAGGGGGAGGCGACGCTCGCCACGGTTGACCCATTGTATGGTGGTGTCGTTGCGGTTTTCCCATTCGTAGATGTAGTCTCGCAGGGCGGCGGGTAATCCCTTTTCTTGAAGCGCGATCGGGTAGATCTCCTGCACGAGGAAGGTTAATTCCTGAATCACATCGCTGACGAGGTTTTCCGCTTCGCCAAGGTGCATGGAGACCAGGTCACCGTTGCCGTTCAAACGACTGCGAACGGTTCCCAATTGGGCGAGCGCGGCAAATGCCTTCTGTTTTGCCGAATCGTGCAGGTCGCGCGCGAGGCGATTGCGTTCTTCCATGACCGCCAGGTCTTTGGTCTGTTCGAAGAGTTCCATGTTGGCGATCGAGATGGATGCGCGCTGGGTAATCGCGGAGAACAGACGGGTGATATCGTCGCCGATCAGGTTGGGCGTGGTGAAACCGACGTTGAACACGCCGACGATCTTTCGATCGACCGTGATGGGGATCAACGCAAAGGAGCGAATACCTTCGGCGATCAACGCCTGACGGATATTCGGTTGAAATTCGTTCAGTTCGACTTGTCGCACGATGACGGGTTGCCCGGTCTCAAGCACCTCGCCGATCAGGCCCTTGCCTTTTTCAAATTCAAGAACTTTGAGCGTTTCCGGCGCGAAGCCTCGGCTGACGCGCGGCACCACGCGGGTTCGTTTTTCATCCCAGGCAAAGACCACGCTTCGGTCGGCGTTGAGCATATCCACTGCCACGTCGACCAGCGTTTGAAAAACTTGGTTCAAACTGACGTTGCGCAGGATTCGCTCGTCTGCCTGGTAGAGCGCTTCAATTTCCCGGTTTCTGTTTTCAAGCGCGAAGGTGCGTTCTTTTACGAGTCGTTCAAGAGCGCGGTTTCTATCTTGTATGGATTTTGTTCGTAAGCGCACCCCGCCCGCAACCACGACGACCGCAAATACCGCAATGAGCGCGCGAAACCATACGGTTTGCCAGAACGGGGGGATCACCGTCACCGTAATGCGGGTGGGCGTTTGACTCCAGACCCCATCGCTGTTTGAGGCATTTAATAGAAGGGTATAGGTTCCCCCGGGCAGGTTGGTATAACGCCCGTTTCGCCGGGCGCCGATGAAATGCCAGTTGGTGTCGAATCCCTCGAGAGTGTAAGCGTATTGATTTTTGCCGGGTTGGTTGAAACTCAGGGCGGCAAATTCAAACTCGAACGAGTTCTGGGGGTAGGCTATGGTGATCTCGCGCAGGGTTTCCACGCTTATGTCGGCGGCAAGAGACTCGCCCTCCTGTCCGAGCGACATCAGAGAGATTTGCGGCGGGTATGCGCTATCGGTAATTTCAAGTGGGCGGAAGACGGTCAAGCCGTCTATTCCTCCGAAATAAAATTCGCCATCTTTCCCTTTTGCGAACGCGTTTGAATTAAACTCATTGCTTTGTAACCCATCGCCGCGATCGTAATTGCTAAAGGTTTCAGTATCCGGGTCGAAGCGGGCGATGCCGTAATTGGTGCTCATCCATAAGCGTCCATCCTCATCTTCAAGGATTCCATACACAGATCCATTCGGCAGCCCATCTTTTTCCACATAGTGGGTGAACGAATCGGTTTCCGGGTGATAAAGATTCAACCCGGTTCCGGCAGTGCCGATCCATAACCTGTCTTTCGAGTCCAGGTAAATGGAAAGGATGGAATCTCCGCTCAAACTTGCCGGGTCGGCGGGTTTGTGCAGATATCGTTTTACCTCGTTGGTAACTGGATTCATGCGGTTCAGCCCGGCTTCCGCGGTGCCGATCCATAGATAGCCCCGGCTATCCTCGGCGATTGCAAGAGGTTTGGTGCCGCTCAACGTGGATTCGTCGGCGGGGTCCGGGCGGAAATGCGTGAACACGCCGGTGGTTTTATCGAAGCGGTCCAACCCGACGAAGGTGCCCACCCAAAGTTGTTTGCGGCTGTCTTCGAAAATAGCGTAAACAAAGTTAGCGCTGATGCTCTCCGGGTTGGTTGGGTCGCGGCGGAAGTGTGTAAAAGAGTTCAGCGCCGGGTTGTACCGGTCCAGCCCGTTGGTGGTGCCAACCCAGAGGATGCCTTCGCTATCTTGAAAGATCGAGATGACCGTGTCGGAACTGAGGCTATCCGGGTTTTGGGGGTTGTTATAGTATTTTTTGTTTGCGCCCGTTTCCCATTGGAAACGGTTCAACCCGGTGTCTGAAGTGCCAATCCAGGCATAGCCTTCATCGTCTACATAGATGGGAAAGATGAAATTTCCGCTCAGGCTGTTGGGGTTGTTCGGGTCGTGGCGGTAGTAGGCGAACTTGTCGCGTTCCCGGTCATAGCGGTTGATCCCTCCCCCGTGAGTTCCAAACCACAGCACGCCACCCCGGTCTTCGTAGATGGAAAGGATATGATTACTGCTTATGCTTCGTTGAAAGGTCGGGTCATTTTGATAGTGGATAAAATGGGAGCGGTCTTCGCTCATTCGATCCAGCCCCTCGGATGTGCCCACCCAAAGATTTCCCGAGCCGTCGGTTCGTAGGACGTTAATGGAATCGCTCACGATCGACTGTGGGTCATCCTTATCGTGCATAAAGGATGAGAATTTCTGTTCCACTGGGTCGAAGACGTTCAACCCGGTTTGTGTGCCGATCCATAGATCGCCGTCGGTCCCTTCCGCAAGGGAGGTAATGCGACTGCTACTGATACTGCCGGGGTAATCGGATGCCGGCAAATAGTGGGTGAAAATTTCCGATGACAGGTCAAGCGCATTCAAACCGCCATCGAGAGTTCCGATCCAAATGAACCCTTCAGAATCCTGAAACAGCGCGCTGATGTTCTTACTGCTCAGCTTTTTAGACCTTACTACCGGCTTCGCTTCATCCTGGTTTTTTTCTGCGGCTGAATCAAGTTCTGGAGTGACGATCAGGTCGTCGTTTGTGCTGGGCTGAGGGACGATGTAAGGAATATGGTGAAAGGTTTGCGTATCCCGGTCGAAGCGATCCAACCCATTCAAGGTGCCAACCCATAGTTGGTTTTCGTTGTCGATGAGCAACGCAGTCACATGATCGTTTGCCAGGCTGGAGGTATCCCCCTCCACATGTTGAAAATGAGTAAATGCGCCGGTGTGAGGATCATACCGGTTCAACCCGCCCAGGCGCGTGCCGATCCACAAGTACCCGTCGTGGTCTTCGACAATATCGTTGATCCAACCATCGCTGACGCTGTTGGGGTTGCCGGGGTCGCGCTTGAATGTGGTGAAGTTGTACCCATTGTAACGATTTAATCCATCCTCGGTTCCGATCCAGAGAAACCCCTGACGATCCTGAAATATGACTCGCCCGGAGCTTTGAGAGAGTCCCTGCTCGATACCGAGCGTATCGAAGCGCGGGACACAGTTGCAGATTTCGGGCAGGTCGGCGGGGGAGAGGCGGTTCGGTTGGACGGGGAGGCTGGTCGCAGGCGATTCAGGTTGAGGCGCGGTTTGAGGCGTTGCCATCCCGGCGCAGGAAGCCTGCGAGAGGAGCAAAAGAATCCCGATGATGAGAGCGAATCGTCCCTTCCAAATCCTGCGCATGGTGTTAATTATAGACCCGTATTCAGTATAGTGTATGACGCCAATTTTATTCGGCTGAACGCAGAGCGCCATATCCCTCGGAGGAGGGGTTTTTCCAGATCGGGCGCGAGGAGGAAATACTACGTTTGATGCCCTCTCCGAGGGAACCTAAACCATCATGTATGTGGGTGGGAAACACGCTTTGAGGCGGATGCTTGAATTTTCTGCGGTAGGTATCATGTGCGCAGGTTAGTCATGCGAATCCGCTTTGCTTTCAACGATCTCCTCACAAGAAAGCGATACGTCGGCGCCAGGCGGGAACTCGGTCTACGCAACTGGGTTTCCGCCTCGCTCGTTCTATGTTCAAAGGAGGTGGCTCGAGAATATCTCGCACGTTAATCCCTCGCATCAAACTAAACGGCTCTACCGTTTTTAACGGGAAAACCAAAACCTCAGCCACGAATTTCACGGATTTACGCGGATTGGAATAAAAAAAATCGGTGAAAATCTGTGAAATCTGCGGCAAAGAAAAGATTTTCATCCATCCCATCCCGCCAGAAACGGGAGAGCCAACTTTACTAAATTTTTTAGGAGAGAAGAGCATGAAAAAAAATAAAGTGTTTCAAATCTTTAGCCTGCTTATGATGTTGAGTCTTGCGCTTGCCGCATGCGCCCCTCAACAAGCAACGGAGACCGAGGCGCCTGTAGCGGAAACCGAAGCGCCAGTTGCCACTGAAGCCCCTGCCGCCACCGAAGAATCTACGGCGTCAGCCACCACGCGCCAAGGCGGCTGGTTGGATGAAATTGATATTTCTGTCGTTGCAGGTGATTCTGCCATTTCGCAAATCCAGGCGGGCGCGATCGATTTCTTTTCGTTCAATCTTGCTTCGGACGTGTACCCTGCCATTCAGGAATCGGGTCTTTCCAGCACGCAATCGCTCGGCGGCTATTATGGGATCAGTTTGAACCCGGCTGTGTTCGAGGATACGGCTGTGTTGAATCCATTTTCGAACCGCAAGATCCGCGAAGCGTTGAATTGGCTGATCGACCGCAACTATGTGAATCAGGAAATTTATGCGGGGGGTTCATTGCCGCGACTGTTGCCGATCACCACTGAGTTGGTTGAATACACCAACCTGATCGATACGGCTCGCGCGCTCGAAAGTAAGTATGCCTTCAATGCGGAGCGCGCCCAAGAAGTGATCGACGCCGAAATGCCTGCCATGGGCGCGGAACTCGGCGCGGACGGCACGTGGCAATTCAACGGCGCGCCTGTGACGTTGATCTTCCTCATCCGCTCCGACGGCGATGGCACGCGCCAGCCGATGGGCGATTATGTGTCCAATCAACTTGAAAGCCTCGGCTTTACCGTGGACCGTCAGTATAAGACCGCTTCCGAAGCTTTCCCGATCTGGCAGGGGACTGTTGCGGCGGAAGGTCAATGGAATTTGTATACCGCCGGTTACGGTGTTTCCGGTTTGGGCTCGCTGCGCGACGAGAGCGGCAACATCCAGCAGAGTTACTTGAACACCAGCACGCAGGCAAGCGAGCCGTATGTTTCGAACGTCTCCGATCCTGAGTTCCAACAGCTTGGCGATGACCTGGCGCAGGGTAATTACGATTCGAAAGAAGAACGCGATGCCATGATGGCGCGCGCGCTCGAACTTTCGTTGGAAGACTCGTTGTTCGTGTGGGTCATCGATCAGAAAACGTATGCCCCGTATGCCAACAACGTGCAAGTGACGTTCGATCTTGCCACAGGTCCTGAATCGACAAATGTCGGTCCATATAATCTGCGCTTCAAGGATCAAGAAGGCGGCACGTTGAAGATCGGCACGAACGATTTATTCACCGAGCCGTGGAATTCGGTTGCCGGAAGCAACTGGATCTGGGACGGGTTTGTCATTCGCATGACCACGCAAGGCAGTTCCAATATCACCGGCGCCGGCGGCTTGATGGCTGATCCTTACACGGGCTTGGCATACCCTCAACGCATTGCCAGCGCGGAATTGACTTATAAGGAAGGTTTGCCGATCAATCAAAGTCTCGATTGGTTGACCGTGACGGCTGTGTCCCAGGTGGATGTTCCCGCCGATGCCTGGATCGATTGGGACGCGACCGAGCAACGCTTCATCACTGTAGGCGAGAAGTATCCCGACGGTCTCACAGCTAATGTCAAGAGCCTGGTTGTGTATCCCGATGATTTGTTCGAAACGGTGAAATGGCACGATGGCAGTCCGCTCTCTGCGGGCGACTTTGTGATGAACATGATCCTTAGCTTCGACCCCGGTAAACCAGAAAGCAAAATGTACGATGAAGCGCTCGCCTTGAGCATCAACGCCACGCTCTCGGCATTCAAAGGGTATCGCATCGTCTCAACCGATCCGTTGACCATCGAGGCGTATTCGGATACGTACAACACGAACGCGGAGCTCAACATCCTGACTGTGTGGCCGCAGGACCTGTACGGCTTGGGCTATGAGAACAGTTGGCCGGTGCTTGCAGTGTCTAACCTGGCAGAAGTGAACGGCGAGTTGGCATATTCGGAAGATAAAGCCGGCACGCTCGAAGTGGAACAAACCAACTGGGTGGGCGGACCGAGCCTCGAGATTCTTGGCAAATATCTCGATCAAGCGGCGACTGAGTCGCACATTCCGTATGCCGAGACCATGAGTCAGTTTGTGACCAAGGAAGAAGCCGATCTCCGCTACGCCAACCTCAAGCAATGGGTTGCGGATCATGGTCACTATCTGGTTGGAACGGGTCCCTATTATCTCGACCAAGCGTTCCCCACGGAAAAGTCGGTTGTCCTCAAGCATTTCGCCGACTTCCCCGACCTTGCCGATCGTTGGTCTCAGTTCAGCGAGCCGAAGCTGGCGACAACTCTGCTCGATGGGCCGGGACAGGTCAAATCGGGCGATGAAGCGACGTTCGATGTGGCGATCAATTTCAAAGACGAGCCGTATCTGCTTTCCGATATCGCGCGCGTGAAATATATCCTGTACGATGCGACCGGCACAGTGGTGTCTGTGGGCGATGCGACAGCGGTGGCGGATGGTCAATATCAGGTCACGTTGAGCGCGGAGGAAACGAAGAAACTGCCCACCGGTTCAGCCAGGATCGAAGTGGCAGTGGTGCCGATCCCTGTGGCGATACCTTCGTTCACATCGTTTGATTTTGTAGCAGTACCGTAAGATTTGCCGCTTGAAGAGACGCACAGGGATGGTCGTTTCATCCCTGTGCGTCTCTTCAAGAAGACGAGTGAGGCATACATGGCAGTGATAACCCAACCCACAACCGAGTCGCTGGTTTCAAAACAATCGACGCGTTACGGTTCGTTGCTCCGCATCTTGAGATATTCCATTACGCGCCTGTTGACGTTGTTCGTGACCGTCATCGTTGGCATTTACCTCACCATCGTGATTGCCAATATGGGCGGTTATGTAGATGAGATCATGCGCGGCGAAATCCGAGACCGCGTCACGCAGGCAATCATCAACAGCGCCGCGGGACAAGCCATGGACCTCGAAGTTCGCCAGCAATTGATTAAAGACAAGATCGCCTCGGAAGAAAAACGCATGGGCTTGGATGTGCCCATCGCGGTGCGGAATGCGCGTTATCTTGCGAACGCGCTGACCTTGAACCTCGGGCGCGCCATCAACATGACCAGCGACTCCGGCTCGAAACAGGTGCGCCTTATCTTGCTGGAACGCCTACCCGCCACCTTGTTGTTAATGGGCATCTCGCAATTGTTCCTGTTTTTTTCCAGCATCCTGCTTGCGCTAAGCCTTTCCCGTCGGTATGGGAACTTTTGGGACAAACTTGTTGTTGCTCTATCGCCGACCTCCGCGGTGCCGCCGTGGTTTTACGGCATCTTTCTCATTCTGATCTTTGCGGCATTGTTGAAGGTATTGCCGTTCGGCGGCATGGTGGATTCTCCGCCGCCCTCCAACCCGTTCGATTACTCCTTGAGCCTGCTCAAACATTTGATCCTCCCCACGCTATCTCTTGTGCTCAGTTCATTTTTTCTCAGTATTTATAACTACCGCACGTTCTTCCTGATTTACTCCAGCGAAGATTACGTGGATATGGCAAAGGCAAAAGGCTTGCCATCCCGCGACGTGGAACGGAAGTACATTTTGCGCCCCACGCTTCCCAACATTATCACCAACTTTGCCCTGCTCATCATCACGTTGTGGACGGGCGCGACCATTACCGAAACTGTCTTCCTGTGGCCCGGGCTGGGGCGCGCGCTCTTTCAGGCGATCGGGTTATATGACATTCCCATCATCGTCGGCTCGACAATTATTTACGCTTACTTACTCGCCATGACGGTATTTCTGCTCGATTTCATTTACTCTCTTGTTGACCCGCGCGTAAAGGTTGGGGGTTGATTATGACCGCGCTGAAAAACTCGATGCAAAAGTTTTTGTATTATCCATCCGCCGTGTTTGGGTCGTTCGTTGTGCTTCTTCTTGTGTTGCTGGCAGTGTATGCCATGATGAAGATTCCGTATCGTGAAGCGATCCGCTTATGGCGCGGAGGGGAAGAAGCCTGGTATCAAAACCCAAAGTTCGCCGCGCCCGCATGGATCAATTATTTCTCGTCTACAAAATACGCTGAATCGTTCTCCGTCAATACCAGAGATGGAAGCCTGCCCGGTGAATTTACGCCCGGTCCCGAAGGCACAGGCGCTCTGCTTGCCAGCTATGCCTTCGACTTCAAGTACGACACATACCCGCAGGACATGATCTTGTATTTCACCTCTCGCTATGCTGAGAAGCAGCCATTCATCTCGCTTGAATGGCTCACGCCGGATGGACGCACTGTGCGGATCGCAAACATGGCGGTCGGCAAGGAATTTACCTATCGATTCGCTCAGGATGAAAAACTTAAGACCCGCCTCAAAACGGACGATAGTATCGCCTCGCTCTTTTCGGACCCTGAAACTGGTTCGCTGATCAAGGGGCAATATCAACTCCTTATCACCGGCACGACTTTCGAACCCGACTCGCGCGTCGATGCTGAATTCGTCTTTCACGGTCAGGTGTATGGGCTGGCAGGCACCGATCATGCGCGCCGCGATCTGATGCTTCCACTGCTATGGGGCGCTCCGGTTGCGTTGGCGTTCGGTCTGATCGCCTCGCTTGGTTCCTCGGTATTGACGATGATCATCGCCGCGCTGGGCACATGGTATTCGGGTTGGATCGATGAATTGATCCAACGCATTACCGAGGTAAACCTTGTTCTGCCATTCCTGTCCATTCTCATCATGATCGGCACGTTTTACTCGCGCAGTCTGTGGGTGATTCTCGGCGCGACCATTGCCCTGAGTATTTTTACCGGCGCCATCAAGGGGTTTCGCTCGATATTTCTTCAAGTTAAGGAATCCATGTACATCGAAGCGGCGCGCGCGTACGGGGCGAGCGGAATCCGCATCGTGTTCTTTTACCTGATCCCACGTATGATCCCATTGCTTATCCCGGGCTTGGTTTCCTCGGTGCCAGCCTTCGTTTTCCTCGAGGCCTCGCTGGCGGTCTTGGGCTTGGGCGACCCGGTGTTGCCCACGTGGGGCAAGATCATTCAGGATGCCAATATGAACGGCGCGTTGTATCGCGGTTACTACTACTGGATTCTGGAACCGACCGTTCTGCTCATGATCACCGGTCTGGGGTTTGCCATGCTGGGTTTTGCCCTGGATCGTATCTTCAACCCCAAATTGAGAGACGCATGAACCAGATTACATCGCATAAACTGCTTCAGATCGAAAAACTCGAACTGCATTTCAAAACACGCGGCGGCACGGTGCAAGCCGTGGATGGCGTCAACTTCACTCTCGACTCGAATCGCGCGGTGGTCATCCTGGGCGAATCGGGTTGCGGCAAGAGTTCACTGGCGAAAGCCATGCTCCGTCTGCTTCCGCGGAATGTGGATAAATACGATGGCAGGGTGTTCTTACAAGGCGCGGATGTGATGGAATTCGATGATGAAGAATTCCGCAAAAATGTGCGCTGGCTGGGCATCTCGCTGGTGCCGCAAGCCGCAATGAATTCCCTTAACCCGGTCATCCGAGTTGGGGAACAGGTGGCGGAACCGGCCATTGTTCATTTGGGGTTGGGCAAAGCCGAAGCCATGAACCTTGTGCAAAAAATGTTTCAGCATGTGGGCGTGCCTCAAGATTTTGTCAGCCGCTATCCCTTCGAGTTGAGCGGCGGGATGAGGCAACGCGTCGCGCTCGCCATGGCGCTTGTCACCAGCCCCAGCCTGATCGTCCTCGACGAGCCGACCTCCGCCCTTGACCTGCTCACGCAAGCCAACATTATGAATGTGCTTAAGCGCATCAAACATGAACTTGGCACATCTTTTATTTTGATCACGCACGATATTGCCACCTCCAGCGAACTGGCGGACGAGGTTGCCATCATGTATGCCGGCCAGATCGTGGAGACGGGACACGCGCGCGACTTTTTCCCCGCGCCGCTTCACCCATATTCACAGATGTTGATGGCAAGCGTGCCGCGCCTGCGAAGCGAGTCGGACCCGATGTTTATAACCGGTCAGCCGCCCAGCCTGATCAACCCTCCAAAGGGGTGCCGGTTTGCGGCGCGTTGTCCATTCCATTTTGAAAAATGTAACGATGAGCCGCCGGTTTTTGAGAGAAATGGGCGAAGTGTCAAATGCTGGTTGCACGCTTGAGAGCCGCGGAGCAGAATCCCGTCCCGCTTTACAAAGCCAACATTAGGAGTACCGAGCAATGATTATCGACTTGCGCGAGGTGATGATGAGCATTGAAAAAATCAACGAGGCACAACCATTGCTGTCTGTGCAGGATCTGCGCGTGTGGTACGAGTTGCGACGGTTCGGCTTTGGGCATGCTGGTTATGTCAAAGCAGTGGATGGCGTCAGTTTTGAACTGGCGGAAGGGGAAACAGTGGCAGTCGTCGGCGAGTCGGGATGCGGCAAATCCAGCCTGATGAAAACCATCCTGGGGTTGAACATGCCCACCAGCGGGGGGATCGTCTTTGATGGAGAAAATCTGTCGGAGTTAAAAGGCGGTGGGTTGCAGAAATACCGCTTCAAGATCGGGTATGTGCAACAAGACCCATATGGCGCTTTGCCGCCATTCATGAGCGTACAAACGATTTTGGAAGAACCGCTCATCATCAGCGGGTTGCAAGGCAGGGAAGAGCGGTTAGCGCGCATCCACAAGGTGATGACAGAAGTGAAGCTTCACCCTGTGGAAGATTTTTTACCGAAATTTCCGCACATGCTCAGCGGCGGCCAACAGCAACGCATTGTGATCGCTCGGGCAATGTTGCGCGAACCGAAGTTGATCGTGGCTGATGAGCCTGTATCGATGCTCGATGCCTCGGTGCGCGTCGAGATTCTGAAACTCATGCGCGCCTTGCAGGAATCTCATGGTCTGTCCGTGATCTACATCACGCACGATCTCTCGACTGTGAAATATTTTTCCCAGCGTATTTTTGTGATGTACGCGGGGAATCTGATCGAAAAGGCAGATACGCGCCGCCTGCTTGAGAACCCCCTGCATCCGTACACGCATGCGTTGCTCGCCGCCACATCCGATCCCGATGCGCGTAACGCTGATTCGTTCAAGGAAGTGCCGCCTAGTGAGCCGCCGAGTCTTGTGAACCCGCCGCAAGGATGCCGCTTCCATCCGCGTTGCGCTAGGGCGATTGCCGGGTTATGCGACCAGAAAGAACCGGTGGACTTTGAACCCGAGCCGCATCATTTTGTGGCGTGTTGGTTGTATCAACCGCAATGATACCCCCCCGCTTTCTCCTCTTTTCTGGCGTGATGCTTATGCTGGCGGGCATTATCCTGCCGTTTCTAATGGTGATTCATGTTCTCGAATCAACTTTCATTTTGAACTTTTTCTCGTGGGGAGTCTCAGTCGCCGGGTTGGCGTTTGGCACGATCGGCTTTGCGCTATATGTACGAATAAGGAAATAGAACTCTTGCGCACGGGCGACATATTGCACTTTTCTAAATTAATCGAGCAATAAACCAAAACCACGGAGACACGAAGACACGGAGAAAAGCAAATTAAACACTCCGTGACTCAGTGTCTCCGTGGTTCAAAATAAAGCGGCAGGATTGTTCGGTTTAATTGTTAATCTGCAAAATGTCGCATTACGAGAGTCAAATCAACCTCAACCGCGTAACATCAGTTAATAAACAAAAAGCGACGCTTTGGCAGCGTCGCTTTTTGTTGTTTGAAAAACGGTTACGGTTTTAAGGTGCGGATGAACGCGATCGCCTGCCAGATCTGTTCTTCGGTCAGGATACCCGCCCACGGCGCCATAGAGGTGCCGGGCTTACCGGTGTTTACGCGCCAAAACAGATAGTCATCACTGGCGCGCGTTTGCAATTCACCCAAGTTCTTCGGCTTGGGATCAAGCGCCGCACCTGCAGGACCATCGCCGTGACCTTGCGGACCATGACATGGTTCACAGTTCACTTGAAACACTTTTGCGCCTTCAGTTGCCGCGTCTGTTCCGAGCGGGTTGGTCTTGCCGGCGAAATCAGCCGGCACGGGTTCCAAGGTAGCTGTTGCTTCGGCATTTCCGCCGCCGCCGCATGCCGCTAGAATCATCGTAGCGACCATAAGTATTGAGAGTAGTAAAGCGAACTTCTTCATTATTATTAACCTCCGGGTTGAATATGGATAAATTGTATGAGATTTGCAGAAGATTGTCAAAGTGACGATTGTTACCCCCGCGGCATGATTATTGTCTGTATGTCTGCGGAGCAGAAAAATGCCGGGTTATAATCAAGCGACTATCGAGGATCGAGACGAATTTTTATAAGTAGAGCCGCTTTGTCCAATACTGATAAATGTCATATTACATCCTGTGACATTCTTCACATTTGTTTTATAACCTACAATGCTATGATTGGACAAATTTTTAGGCCTTGGAAATTGAACAATTACTAAAGGAGAATGCCATGTCCAAGAAGGAAAAGCAAGAGCACGAACCCGTATCGCTGGGTCAGAAGATATTCGATAATATCTGGTTGTTGTTCCTGCTGTCATTGCTCATTAGCACATTGATTTACAATGTGTGGGGGATTTCGAACTTGTTGAGCATTCCCCCGGCGCCCTAGCCGAATTTCATAAAAGGAGAATTCAAATCATGTTAGCGCCTGAACAAAATTGGTGGAAGCCGTTAGGTCGCCTTGAGAAGACGTGGCTCACTGTGGCTCTTGTCTGGTGCATTTTCTTAACCGTGATGATGCCGCTTTGGTATTACATGGGCAAGCAAAATGTGCCTGCAGAGACGTATCGCACGACGCCGCAACAGTATGCCGCAACGGTGAATGAATTTGTAGCCCAGTATCAAGTGGGGGAGGAGAATAGCATTCCGGTGGTTGCGCCGCCTCCCGGTAGCGATGTATATCTGCGCGCCAGCGCCTGGCAGTGGTATCCCATCCTGCAATTGGAGAAGGGCAAAGAATACCGCTTGCACATTTCCTCCATGGATTATGCGCACGGCTTTTCTCTGCAACCTGTGAATATCAATCTCGAAGTTCTGCCGGGTTACGATTACGTAGCGACGATTACCCCGACATCTTCCGGCGAGTTCACCATCGTTTGTAATGAATATTGTTTTCTTGGTCACCACACCATGGTGGGCAAGATCATCGTGAAATAGGAGAAGATGCAATGGCAACTCTTGCACCTACATTTCCCTGGACGAAGGACTCGAAGGACGATTATCGCACCTGCCCCGTCCTCACCCTAAAAGTGGATATGCACGCGGAACGACTGATCATCGCCAATGCGGTGATGGCGGTCGTCACCTTAACCCTCGGCGGGATCGCCGCGCTATTGATCGCGCTCACCCGCTGGCAGGCGATTCATCTGCTGGATGCGACCTGGTTCTACCGCTTGCTCACGATCCACGGCATCGACATGCTCATCGCCTGGATGGTCTTTTTCGAGATGGCAGGCTTACACTTTGGCTCGACTGTATTACTAAACGCGCGACACGCCGCGCCTAAAGCCGCCTGGCTCGGTTTCATCCTCATGACCGTCGGCGGATTGATGGCGAATTTCGTTGTGTTGTTCGACCCGAAGAATACAGTCGCATATACCGCCTATCTGCCGCTCAAAGCAAGCCCCTTGTTCTACCTCAGTTACATCCTGTTCGCAGTTGGCGCATTGATCGCGGTGATCACCTTCTTCATCAACATTGTGGTTGCCAAACGCGAAAAACGATTCGAAGGTTCGTTGCCGCTTGTGGTGTTCGGTTTTATGACCGCCGCCATCCTGGCAACATACACCTTGCTTCAGGGTGCGGCGGCGGTCGTGCCGGCATTCCTTTGGTCTGCGGGCATTCTTTCGAACTTTGACCCGGGCATCTACCGTAACTTCTTCTGGGGTTTCGGACATCCCGCTCAGCAAGTGAATCTTGCCGCGATGATCTCCATCTGGTATGCGCTTGCCCAGATCACTGTTGGCATTCGCCCGGTTAACGAAAAGTTCTCGCGCCTTGCTTTCGTGTTGTACCTCTTCTTCATTAACCTCGGTTCGGCTCACCACCTGTTGGTCGACCCGGGTCTATCGTTCGCATGGAAAGCGGTCAACACTTCGTACGCCATGTACCTTGCGGTGCTTGGCTCAATGATGCACGCGTTCTCGATCCCTGCCGCATTGGAAGTCGCGTTGCGCGCCAAAGGCTACCGCAAGGGTTTATTCGGCTGGCTTCGGAATGCCCCATGGGGCGAACCGGGCTTTGCCGCCCTGGTTGTCTCCATGGTCATGTTCGGCTGGATCGGCGGAGTGACCGGCGTGGTTATCGGTACCGAGCAGATCAACTTGCTGGTACACAACACCATGCGCTTGCCGGGACACTTCCACGCCACAGTGGTATCCGGAACGACAACCGCCTTCATGGGCTTCACTTACTATGTGATCCCGCTCATTTTCCGCAAAGAACTTAAGCTCAAGAAGTGGGCGGTCTGGCAACCTTATGTGTTCGGCGGCGGCATGCTCCTCGTTTCCCTCGGCATGATCGTCAGCGGTTTGCAAGGCGTTTCGCGCCGCAACTGGGATATCACCTTCGCTGGCGTCGTCCCTGGCACCATTGAGTTGTCGCTTGCCATCTTTGGTATCGGCGCGATCATTGCCGTCATCGGTGGAATCATGTACGTTACCGTCGTGCTGACCTCCATCCTCACCGGTCCGCGACTCGAAGCCAGCAAACTCCTTCTGGTCTCCGGCGACAACAACCCCGTGCTTGAATCCACGAAATTGACCGAGCATGACCTTGAAAGCAAACAAAACCAACCGAAAGGCTCATTTGTTCTGGTCATTGCCTTCCTCGTCTGGTTCGCAGTCTACTATCTGACAAATTGGTGGCTACTCGGGCGCACCTGGTTCATCCGATAGCGTGTATTAAAAACTTCGGAGGTCGTTCGACCTCCGAAGTTTTTCTGGAATTATTTGTACATTTGCGGTAAACAATGTTGGCTTCGTTGCTGTTGGGCTTATTAGGCAGTCTTGGTCACTGTGTGGGGATGTGCAGCGCCGTTGTGATTCTATTCGACCGCCAACCCGTTTTTCAAAATAAATTCGCCTGGGTACTTGCGCACGCCGGGCGTATCACCACATATTCCTTTCTCGGCTTGATCTTCGGCGCCTTTGGTCAAGCCCTCTGGTCGCTCGACAAACTGCAAGCCGCGCTTTCGATCCTCTTTGCCATCGTCGCCTTTTACATGGCATCCGCGTTTATTGGATTAGCTCCATCGCCCGAACTTTTACTTTCCTCTTTGACTCAACGGTGGGGACGCGCCATCCGGGCTTTCAAATCTGCTTCGCTTCCGACCTCCTACCTGCTCGGCCTCTTGTGGGGACTCCTCCCTTGCGGCTTGGTGCTCACCGCGCTGGTGACGGCGATTGCATCCAAGGCGGCTGTCTACGGCGCGCTCAATATGCTCATCTTTGGTGTTGCCACTGTTCCAAGTTTATTCGCAGTAAAATGGCTCGCCTCCAAATCCATTTCCCGTGCCTGGTCGCGCGGACTCGCCTCCCTGGTTATGATGCTCTTCGGCTTCCAATTCGCCATGCGCGGGTTCGCGGTGATCGGCTGGATCGATCACCTGATGATCGGTGAGATAATGTTATGGTAGTAAACAATATAGACAGATATACAAGAACATACGTATATAAGAAACCTTGAAACCTGTAATGTGAAGCGTGGAACTCATCCCACGTCTTGTAACTCATGTCTCGCATCTCGTAACCCGCATCCATGCAACTAGCAGACTATTCAACCACGCAACTACTATCCACCTGCTCTCTCTGCGGATTGACCACCCTTCATCCGCTCACCAACGAGCAAGGAGATGTGTTCTGCTGTCCATCGTGCAGGGAAGTGGCGGCGTTGCTGGCAGAGACTCCGTCGAACCCCGTTACGAAAACTGCGAGCGCGGAAAACGCTGAAAACATCACTCTCAATCTCAGTGGCATGTGGTGTTCCTCGTGCGCGTGGCTGGTGAGCGAACAACTCAAACGCGCCAAGGGCGTCGTCAACGCCGAGGCGAGTTTTATTCAAGGACAAGCCAACATCACGTTCGACAGCGCGATCACGAATCCCAAGTCGCTCAAAAAACGGATTCGTTCTCTGGGCTATAAAGCTACGCTTCCCGATGAAAAACCCTACGATGAGGAAGATGCGTTTTTCACGCGCCTGCTCATCGGCGGCGTGATGGTACTGCACGACATGATCGTGGGCGCGGGGATTTACGCGCGCGAAATTTTCAACTGGGCAACACCTGAATCGCAACCGCTCGTGGATTTCTTCCAGGTGATGATGATGGTCACAAGCATCCCGGTGCTGATCCTGCTCGGTCTGCCGATCTTGCGCGCGGGCTTTGCGAGTCTGTTGCGCGGGCAACCCAACATCCACACGCTCATCATGGTTGGAACATTTTCGGCGTTTGGCTTATCCGTCCGTAATTTGATCGTGGGGCATGGTGGTTTGTATTTCGATACCGCGACCATGCTCATCTTTTTAGTTTCAGTGGGGCGCTGGCTCGAAATGCAGGCGCATAAATCGAGTAACATGGCAGTGATGAAATTACTCGAACAAATTCCAGATACCGCATTGATTGTCACCGGTGAAGCGGATAAAGAGGTGAGCGTTGCCGAGCTCAAGCCCGGCATGCGTATCCGCGTGAAGCCCGGCGGACGATTCCCGGTGGATGGTTTAATCGCAACCGGGCAGGGCGATATCGATGAGTCTTTGCTGACCGGCGAACCCAAACCTGTAACTCGCCGCGAAGGTGATGCGGTTAAAGCCGGGACCAGCAACCTCGACGGCAGTTTTGAAGTAATCGCCACGGCTGTCGGCGGCGCGACCATCGCCGGTCAGATCGGACGCCTGCTTCACGAGGCGTTGTGGGCGCGCTCTCCGCTCGAACGCACGGTGGACAAACTCTCCGCATGGATGACTCCCGCCGCGCTGACTCTCGCCGCAATTGCGTTCCTTGTTTGGACCAATATTGGCGGCGCGGAAAGAGGGT